>Ga0325405_1003386_pt1 | contig 16391 bp, 10 predicted proteins | sample PopdelMetagenome_21_FD_205663 | JGI IMG/M metagenome (GOLD analysis project Ga0325405, IMG submission 205663) | Populus deltoides microbial communities from Bellville, Georgia, United States - Xylem-Control-R2 | ecosystem: Host-associated > Plants > Phyllosphere > Stem > Wood/Secondary xylem...
AGGAAGAGGGTCCCTTGGTGTGTCGAATAATTATGAGATTCCAGATGCTATATGTAATCAAACTTGACTTCAAGAATAAATAATTGTAATTCCAACGTTGTTATTTTCCTTCGTTAAAATAAAATTTTAATTATCAAATAATTAATTTTCCATCATTTTATTTTATTATTTATGATTGATTAATTTTTATAGCTCGAATAAATTAGCATCACCTATTTTGTATTTGTCTCTCTTATATGAGAAATTGTGAGATTGATTAAGACTATCAATTCATCTATATTAACTAAACCGATAACTATCAATGCTTCGTGTTCTCGCACAGCCGTTTCTTTTGATTATTATTTAATACTAATATAGATTAAGGGATGTTTGAGAGTATGGTAGTGGTTGTTTTTTAAATTGTTTTTTGCTTGAAAATATATTAAAATAAAAATTTTTTTATTTTTTAAAAATTATTTTAAATATTAACATATTAAAATGATTTAAAAATACCAAAAAAAATATTAATTTTAAATAAAAAAAATTTTTTAAAATATTTTTAAAACGCATACAAGCAGGAGGAGAACTTGACTAACCTGCCGCCGGTGACTTTAAAAAAGAGGGTCCCCCGGCATGTGAATGTGAAAAAAGCTTTTTGAAATAAAATTTATAGCCTGCAGAAATGCTTCTTCCTGCGAGTGGAGGTGCTCTGACATCCATTGTGGTATGAGTGGATAGGGCCAATCACTCTACCCTAGTGTGGTAAGCTATGCTATCTCGTCTAGTTGCAGTTCTTTTTTCAGTGTTTGTTTTAGCATAATTTATGAATGGTTTCAAGCACTAAGTATATATAATAATTTATCCTCTTAAAAATACATATAAACTATCCTATATATAACCATGAACATATTTTAATTTTAAATATTGGTACTTTAATTAGCTGTAGTTTTCAAGAAAGTTTATGCTACTTTTCGGCAAGTGAAGAATGAGAAGGTTGCACTGGGTGGGCTGGGTCGATTGGATCACTTGTAGTTGCGAATTTTTCATCATTTTTATTTTAGTTTGTTATGCTATTTTTATTCAATTAGAAATGTTTTGTATTTATTTACGTGATATGTTCTGTTTTTACATGAGTTTAATCTCCAATTATTAGCTACCAGTTTTTTTTTTTTTTAATTTCGGGTTTTTTATACACAGTTTTGCTTATTTAAAGCAGTCTAAAGTTATCAATAAAGGAGGAAATTAATTAGTATCTAAACTTGTCGTACTTTCTCACCTGAAAAGAAACAGTTCACTTATTGTTTGAATAATTGCTCGGACCTATCAATTTTGATGCCTAATCTTATCAGAACTGTTGAGCATTGGCCAAATGAAGTGGTGACATCCCATATGATTTGGATCTTGAAGTTCTGGGAGCTACTGATTTTATCAGTGATGCATGGGATCGGAAGTGCTCATACGATGGGCAGGTGAATGGCCTTCTTGCTCAGTATAAAGTGAAGAGGGAAGAAGAGGTTGTAACAGGGCATGTATGGTCAATGCCGAAAGGCAGCAAGGGGAAGCAAGGGGACCTGAAAGAGAGGCTTAAACACTCTTACAATTGCTGTTTTAAATTTTAAGTTTGTTAATTATTAGTTAACAAAAAGTTATTTTAAATTATGTATGATTTTTATTTGAACAATGTATTTTAAGATGTTTGAATTATGTATAAATTTTTATTTGAAGGCTTGAAATATGTATGAATTTTTATTTGAAACATGTTTTTTAAGGTGCTTGAACTATGTATGAATTTTTATTTGAATCATGAATTTTTTTTTAATATATTTTAAAATTCCTTACGATTTTATGATTTTACGATCCGTTTTTACGATCCGAATTTGTGTGCAGCTTTCCGTGCCGTGTTAAAATCGTGATTTTAACAACCTTGATTCGACCCTTCAAATTGTTTCACATACACAATCTGACAACAAGCATTGTGAGAGTTCAGTGGAGAGATGAGGTTGCCCAAGCTAGTGGAGTAATAAGGCAGAATTCTCTCACAATATACTCCCTCTGATTCTACCCACATTGTTCTACAAAACTGTCGTGTTTAATGGAGAAAAGTCAGGAGATAAAGATGTTTATAATGGTAACAAATTCAAGTCAGAATGGTAGTCTAACAAATTCTACCCCCATTGATTCTTATTTTTTTATTGTTATTTATTTTACATGAAATAATTTATGAAATTGAATTTATTTTTTTTTTCAATTTCATCCTCTTTTATTTTTTTATTTATAAAATTTGGTCTCTATTTTTTTTATTGCTATTTTTTATTTTAAATAATTTATGAAATTAAATTTGTTTTTCAATTTCATCCTCCTTTAATTTTTTTATCAGTTAAATTTTTGCTCACCATTCTTTTAATAAACTTGAAAACAAATATTAATAAGTTATTTTTCATGACATGGTTAAATATTAGAAAATTTTTTACAGTTTATTTTTTCATGACAGTACTAAACATCAAAAAATAATTCATTTTATAGAAATTCATTTTATATATAAATTATTTTTCAAAAAAAATATTTTCTAACAAACAATCATCTCGTAATACTCGAAGCACTTTCTTTGTAAAAAACATATATTTCACATATATTTTGGGAGGGCTTTACTTGTATCCAAGGTAATGTGCAAGAAATTGGACGCCCTGAGTGAAGCTAGCCTAAACTCCAAATCGCAAGTCTATGATGAAAATTGTTAAAACTCCAACTGATAATAATCTTAATACTGTAAAGTCTTAATAATATTAGAATTCTTACGAATTTTAAATTTTAAAGTCTTAATAATATTAGAATTCTTACGAATTTTAAATTTTATAAATTTAAGTCCTAATTGATATTGAAATTCGACGGATCCTGACATAATGATAACAAATATGGGTGACTTCAACTCATGTACTTGGAATTAAAATATCCATTTGAAATATTTAGTAACTAGTTGTTATGTCGGAGAGGGTGAGATTGAGGCTTCACACAGAGGATACATAGTAATGACAGAGGGTGAGATTGAGGCTTCACACAGAGGATACATAGTAATGGGAAGGTAAATACACTATCAAATCTCGCAACATCATCATTGATATATAGAATTAAGTGCCTTGTTATATGAATTCACATTTATGAAAAGGAATAACTTCACCAAAGGTTGAAATGTTCTCATGACTGTTATTTTGTTACATCCGGACATTACAATCACTATTTAAAATTATTATCTTTTAATAATGACCGTGATGTCTTTTTAATAATAACCGTGATGTCCGGGTGTGACAAATTATAATATGCCATATGTATATATTAAAAACAGTCAATATATAGGAAGTGGTTTCGTGAAAAATGTTGATATGGAAAATTAAATGGAGGCGGCTTCCCTATTTATGAAAATGTTTTATATCTCTAAGGAGAAAAATAAAAGTCACTAGTTATACAGTGTTTTTTGAAAGAAGCTGATAGGATTAAATAAGGCATAATTGTATTATGCAATCACATTACACAGAATAGAAATTCGCTGAACTAACTAGCTAAACATAGAAACGTAATCTTCAAATCAGTTAAGATCTTTTCACTAACTGTTCCCTGCATAATAACCAAAACATTGCCCCAAAATACCACAATCTGCAGAGGCTAAACATAGTACCGACAGATTATCTAGGGGGGTCATAACCAAGCAACAAAATCAGATATTCTGTGCACTCCTTGTTTAGCGAGGTGATCTTCCATGTGATTACTTTCCCGGTAAGAATGAGTGTAGGTGATTGAATCAAAACATGAAGCTAGCCTCTGAGCTGAAGAGAAGAGTTTATGATGAATCCAAGGCCTATTATGAGGGTTATTCATCCAGCTAATGACATTGGCAGAATCAGATTCAATAATAATATGTTTATGATGTAGGAAGCAATTAGAGGCTGATAATTCGATAGCTTTGACTACTGCTCTCAGCTCAGCTACATTGGAGTCTAAAATCCCAACCGATAAAGAAAAAATACCTAAAAGTATTCCATGGTGATTCCGCAAAACACCACCTATTCCGGAGGGGCCAGGTTTTCCGATAGAGGATCTGTCAACATTCCATTTGAATCTATTAGTCATAGGGGGAGACAACATAACACTAGTCCTCAAAGTTTGAGAATTAGTCCATCGAATCAGACCTTCGGCGGATCTTAGCAAATCTGAAGAGGAGTAAGGAAAAATTCAGTTATATAGCCGTTAACCATAAGCAAAGCCAAGTAACAATAAGGAAGAACAGAGTATCATAATTTGGGATCTTCTGCTTAAATATCACATCATTATAGAGAAGCCACATAGACCATGCCATAGAGAAGAACAACATCACCCATGCTTTTTTTTCTGAAATTTGCCATAAACCAAAGAGTCCCACTGAGAGAAGAGATTTGCCAAGTTCCTTGAACAACATCAAGCTAAGCCCCACCAGTTGATGATTTTGGACCAAATGAGCCAGTGCTTGTAGCAATGGATAAAAAGGTGGTCGACCTTTTCTTCCTCAACTAGGCAGATAGGACAGTTTGCAGCTAAGGTATTCAAGATGCCTCTTTCAACTAACATGCTACGGGTGTTGATTTTGTTGATGATAGCCATCGAGCAAAAAACTTCTAATTTAGGGGGGACGAGACCTCTCCAAATCCCCCTAAAGGAGAAGACAGTGTTCAATGGAGGACTGGGATTTAAAAGCCCACAGAGAGATTTACCTGAGAATCTTCCTATGTTATTTGCTTTCCAGACAAGCTTATCCTCTGTTTCTTTGTCCAATTGCACCCTTGACAGAATAACATACATTTTAGCAAGAAGTCCAGTATTCCTGCCTCTCAAAACTCTGTTCCAGGAAAAAACCCAGGACCATGTATGACCGTCCCACATTCCCATCTTGTCTAGGCTGGCTTTTTTATTGTTGGATAACTGAAATAGTGTAGGAAAATTCTCTGCCAAGCTGCCGTTGTCTGTCCAGTTATCAAGCCAAAACTTAATCCTTTTCCCATTGCCAACCAGCATCACAGTGTGATTATTCACAATATTCCGCAATCTAGTATCTTTGCCACAGTGATTAACAAGCCGAGACCATGTGCTTCCAGCACCTGAAATATGATCCTGTGGTATAAGGCTGGAGTATTTAGTATTGTAAATGCTTTTAATCACATCCTTCCACATGCTTGACTCCTTAGAGCCATACCTCCATAGCCATTTGAACAATAGAGCTGTATTTTTATTCCGCAGAGATCCAATTCCAAGTCCACCAGCATTCTTTGGCAACAAAACAGTTGACCAGCCAACATTGCATAGAGACTTGCCTTCCTCTTTTCCAGACCACAAAAAGCATCTGAACTTCTTTTCAATTTCTATTGCTACCGCCACAGGCATAGGGAACAAAGAGAGAAAGTAGATGGGCATGTTGCTGAGAACATATTTAATTAAGCATAACCTTCCCCCCTATCAATAATAGCTTACCTTTCCATGCAGCCAGCCTAGAACTGATATTATAAATGATAGGATTCCACATCAAAGACCTGCAAGAATTTGCACCAATGGGGAGGCCAAGATATTTGAAAGGGAGGTGCCCTTGCTTGCATCGTAGGGTCTCTGCAGTGTAGTCACACACGTGATCTTCTATACCTACACCAAAGATACTGCTTTTGAAGAAGTTAACTTTCAAACTCGACATGAGCTCAAAGCACAAGAGTATGCGCTTAACATTCTGCATGCTTTCGAAAGAGGCTGAACTGAAAATAAATGTGTCATCTGTAAACTGTAAATGAGATAATGCAAGACCAGCCTGCCCGATGCTCACTCCCTCAATCAGCCCCAGGTTACACCCTCGCTGCAGCATGCAGCTCAGCCCCTGCATCGCTATGTTGAAGAGAAAAAGAGAAAGAGGGTCTCCTTGACGTAGCCCTTTTTCTAACTTGAATTCCTTCGTGGGGGAACCGTTTACCAGCACAGACATCTTGGTTGTTGATATATATTGCATGATCCAGCCTCGCCATCGACTCTCAAAACCCATACTAGCCATGACTTCATTAATATAGTCCCATAACACTGAATCAAATGCTTTGTGGAAGCCTAGTTTGAATAGATATCCTTTGCACTTTTTCTTCTTCATGAAATTAATTGCCTCGTTGGCAATCAACACACTATCCAGAATTTGCCTTCCATTGATGAAAGAATTTTGGTGATCATTGATGACTTCTGACATAACTTGCTTCACTCTGGATGCTAGCAATTTTGAAATAATCTTGTAGAGGCTGCCCACCAAGCTGATAGGCCTAAAATCCTGCAGCTTATTGGCTCCTTTTACCTTTGGGATAAGGGTAACAAAAGAGCTGTTGATACCTGGAGGAAGAAGGTTAGTCTGGTAGAATTCATCCACCATTTGAACAATGTACCCACCTATGATGTTCCAAGCTTTCTTGATGAAGAAGAAGTTGATACCATCGGGGCCTGGAGCTTTGTTTCCTTCACAATCCCACACAACAGTTTTAACCTCATCTGCAGAGAATGGAAGTTCTAAAGCAGTTGAGGACGAGGGCTGAAGCTTTAAGAAATTCAAATTATTGCAGGAGGCTCTAGGTCTATCTGTAAAAGAGTACAGCTTGCTAAAGAAATTAAAGACAGCTATCTTTACATCACAGGGTTTCGTCAGAGTCGTTCCTTCAACATCCAGGGAAAAGATCTGATTCTTTTTCTGACGTGTTGTAGCAGATAAATGGAAGAAACGAGTGTTCCTATCTCTAAGTTTACACCACTGAATTCGTGACTTTTGATGCTATACAGACTCTTGCATTCTGTATAGAGTTCTAAAACTAGCAGAGATGGTGTTGCTTTGGGATAGTTCATCAGCTGATAAGTCTATGCTCTCTCTTTGATAATCTAGGACGTCTGCTTCAATTTCTAGAGCTGTGATCTTACTGGAAGTGTTGCCCACGACATCTTTGCTCCATTTCTTACATCTATCTTTTAATAAATTTAAGGCTGCAGCCATACTCCTTTTGCCAGAGCTTGTACCTGAGGCTGAATTCCAGTAGCTCTGAACCATCTTCCCAAAATCAGAGTTTAGCCACCAACAATTCATCAACTGGAAAGGCTTTGGTCCCCAGTTCGTAGAGTCTACCAGCATATGTAATGGTCTATGATCTGAAAAATTCTTTGGGAGTCCATACAGAGTAGATGATGGAAGATGCTGAAGCCAATCGCCCGTCACAAACATTCTATCAATACGACTTGCAGCATTTCCTCTAGACCACATAAAATTCTTCCCATTTAAGGGAAGTTCAACAAGATCACAACTGTCAATACACTTTGTCGTACCCGACATCGCGGTGGTCTTAAAAATTGGTATTTTTGGGAAGAACAGATTTCTGGCATCCTGTTCTTTAATGGGGAATGGTTTGTTTCAAGGAGTTGCCACCTAGTATGATGGTTACTAGGAACCCTGACTGGTCAGCAGAGATTCTATGGTACGAGACTGGTTACGCAAAAGGGAAGATATTATCACCCCTTAAACGTCCTACTTGAGGCAGGCTGCATTGCTGGTTTTGTCATAAATTGCTAACATTTTGTTGGTTTATGCTATCATGGTTTGCGTGTAATATTCCTGACTCTGGTGCAAGTGAATATTCAACTACGAATATTTCCAACTCTGGCGTTGGTAAATATTATGTAGGTATAAAAATGAATAAATTTAAATTATTATTTCTATTTTTATTCCTGACTCTAGCGTCAATAAATAAACAAATAAAAATCAATTTATTTTTATGTATACACATTATTTTTATTTTTATGTAGCTAAATAAAAGCAAAATTCAATAAAACAAAACAAAATAAATTTACATTAATATTTTTATTCCTGACTCTAGTGTTAGTGAATAAACCAATAAATTTATTTTATTTTATCTTACGTTTATTTTTTAAGCACATTTTTTATTTTTATATAACTAAATAAAATACAACGAAACAAATTTGAATTGATATTTTTATTCTAACTCTGGCGTCAATGAATAAATAAAAAAATAATAAATTCATATTTATATATTTTTTTACATACACAATTTTTTATTATATATTTTATATATATATTTTTGGACTGGGCTGGGCCCAGCCCGGCCACTAGCCCAAGCTAGTGGCCCACCTGGGCACAGCAACACGCGTGAGCTAATCCACGCGTGTTGCTCACTGGGTTAAAGGCAACATGATTGGAAGTTTTGAGGTTTAATTAAGATTGGAATCAATTTAATTAATCTAATCAAGGGTTTAATTGGAGAATTGATAAGTTTTGAGACTTAATTAAGCTTGAAATTAATTTAATTGATGTAATCAGGGACTTAATTAAAGAAATATCAAAGTTTGGGGTTCAATTGGGATCCAAATTGCAAACATTAAAATCCAAGGACCAGCTTGAAAATGGCGCGGAAATGCAAGGATCCAATTAAGTTTTAACCAGGGGCTTGATTGTAAAATTATAAGAATTCCAAGGACCAAATTGAAAGCAGCCTTTAGAACTAGAAAACGGTGTCGTTTTGCAGCGACTGTTCACCGTCTTCTTCCTCTGCAACGGCTCTGCCATTAAAGGTAGAGACATTTCATCCATTGGCACCAACGCTTACTCATTGAAGGCAACCTGTTATAGGGCATTTAGGAGGCGGCCGTTACCACCGGTTCTGGCCTTATAAAAGGAGAGGGAATCACAGAACGGCGGAGGAGGAAAAAGGAAGAAAAACTGGGGAGTGAAAGGGGGGAGACAGTGGGATTTTGGATGAGAAACCGAGAAAAAAACTTCAGCCAAACCCAGACAAAAAACCAGAGAAGAAAATCAGAGCAAAGAAGAGAGAAAAAGCAGAGCACAAATCCAAAGCAATAATACACAGAGAGAGGGGAAAAGAAACCGAAGAAAAGCAGGGAAAACAAGGGAAGCACACAGAGGGATGAAGAAAAAATGAAGACTGGGAACTAACACAGAAAAATAGAGGAAAAATAAAACCCACGGACGAAGAACAAAGAAAAAAACAGATACAGAGAGAGAGGGAGAGAATCTTGAGAGCAGAAGAAAGCAAGAGATAAAGCGGAAGAAGGGAGAGGGCGTTGCTCGACCAGATCATCACTAGAGTTTCCATCTTCGGTCTTTAAGGTACAGGTCAATATCACAGAGGACGTTGCTCGGCCAGGTCGTCACCAGAGTTTCCATCTTCGGTCTTTAAGGTGCAGGTCAGTAGCACAGAGGACATTGCTCGGCCAGGTCGTCACCAGAGTTTTCATCTTTGGTCTTCAAGGTGCAGGTTAGTAGCTCTTTTTCCCTCATCTTTCCTTTTTAATTACACTAACACTGTTGCCAGCATGGGTGAGTAATTCACGCGTGCTTCTTCTTCTTTTGCCCAGCCGGGCCACTAGCTTGGGCCAGTGGCCGGGCCTAGCCCAGCCCATATGGGCTGAGCTGGGCCCCGCCCAAAAAAGTTAAAATAAAATAATAAAAAAAGTAAAAATAAAATAAAATAAAATGTATATGCATGAATAAAAATAATAAAAATTTATTGGTTTATTCATTGACGCCAGAGTCAGGAATAAAAATATCGGTTTAAATTTATATTATTCATTGTATTTTATTTAGCTAGAAAAATAAAAAATATGTGCATGCATAAAAATAAATTTATTTTATTTGTTTATTCACTGACGCTAGAGTCAGGAATAAAAATATTGATCTAAATTTATTTTATAGCTATGTAATATTTACCAACGCCAGAGTTAGAAGTATCCGTAGTTGAATATTCACTGGCGCCAGAGTTAGGAATATTATAAGCAAATCATCATAGCATAAACTAACAAATGTTTAACAATTTAAGACAAAACCAGCAATGCAGTCTGCCTCATGCAGAACATTTAAGGGGTGATAATATCTTTCCTTTTACGTAACCAGTCTCAAACCATAAAATCTCTGTTGACCAGCCAGGGTTCCTAGTGACCATAATACTAGGTGCCGACTCCTTAAACAAGACCTTGTTCGTAAAAGAACATGATGTCAGAAATCTGTTCTTTTTCCATAAATCAAGAGATTATTTTTTAAGGCTGCCGCAATGTCGGGTGCGACAGAATGTTTGGTGCCCAACATTTTTCTTTTTCATTGATCAACGATTGAATGACAAACTCATTATTTTCATTGAAACTTTGGAAAAGAAGTTCAACAACAAAGAACTTATGACAACATCTTGGGCTATGAATACTGGCATGATAACGTATAAAGCGGCTAAAGATTTAGCAATCATTGATTGGAATTTCTGGAATCATTCATTCTCCTTGACAAAGGCATCTTTTCAACAGTCAATTGAAGTCATATGTAGATCATTCTCGACCTACAATCACCATAACTTTATCTTTAAAATAGTTGATTTCTAGGAGTCGGTGTGAAGAAATTAACTATAGGGATGATAAGTGACTTGACAACCACCTTCAGTGCCCTTCCCTTTTCCAGCCAAAACCGTTATTCTCAATTGGGTCAGCAATCTTACCTATCACAATGGCTTGTTCAACCCTCTCAGCTATAACAACCAGGTCAGTGAAATGTTGTGCAGAGCTTCTAACCAGGTATTCAAAGTACGGAGCTTTAAAGGTGTTGGAAAATAAACTGATGATTAACTTGTGCAACTACCTCACTCCATCTTCGGGTGTATTCTCTTATAGACTCCTTGTTGTTCTTCTCCCTAGCTTGCAAGCTTAAATGATCAGGGCCCACATCTATATTGAACTTATATTGCCTCATGAAGGCATCAACTAAGTCCTTTCATTTTTTAACCTTGGTATTGTCCAACCGCATATACCAAGTGAGGGCAGCATCACTCAAGCTGTCTTGGAAGAAATGAATCAGCAGTTTCTCATCATCAAACACCTCGGCTATTTTGTTGTAGTATGCTTTAAGATGATTTATAGGGCATTAAGTTCCCGTATATTTGACAAATTTTGGCACTCTAAACTTTTTGGGAATGACAATGTTGGGCACCAAACACATCTTAGCAACCTTTATAGGATCTTATAGGTGAATTCCCTCTAATGCTCTCAACCTTTGCTCTAGAGCAACTAACTTGTTCATACCATCTTCTTTTACCCTCTTGCCCTTTTGAGATTCCTTCTCTGTAGAATCAATGGTAAACGACATTCTTGTGGGATATGCTGGTTGAAAACGCATGGCTTGTTGAAAATCAGATGACAACCCATTTGCCCCCAGATTCTATGATTGAAGGGATTTACAAGCATAGGTTCAGGCTGAGCTATAAGTGTTGCTTTTCTAGATTTATCTCTCAAGGCTTGCTCGAGTAGACTAGCAAGCCTTGCAACTTCTTCTTTAAGATTGTCCACCTCTTTTTGATGTTCGGCTTCCAACTAGCCTCTTTCTTCATTTTTCATTTGTTTTTTTCCCAAACGAGTGTTATAGATGGGTTTCAATGGGGAACCTATATTCAAACCTGCTAAATGTAAATCATGCAATTTATGCAAAGATGTTGATTAAATTAAAAAATGCGTATGAAATGTGGACTCGCCCATTACGGGATGACAACCTAGTAGGAAGATCCTAATTGTTGAGTGCATCGAGGGGTTGGTCATTACCTAGTTTCAAAGGGTCTCTCGCATGCTTAGTGATTGTCCTCGAAAGGTCGATATAAGGCTTACTAGTAGTGTGAAGATAGAGGCCCTGAGTAATATCAGTTCGGCATATCAATCATTTCCAAGTAAACAATCAAGCGAGAGTTGGATGGTTTCACGAGTCTTACCCAGGCTAAAACCATTAGGGTACCGTTACTCCCCCACTTATCCTAAGTTGTAAAGTGTGTGCTCTCAACGTGATGCATGACAATATAAACAAGGATGCATGCTAAAGCAGTAAATGCAAGAAAAATAAACAAATAAACACAACATAACAAATATTATAGCAATTGACAAACAAAAGGCAAAGCTTAGTCCATTAGTCCCCAGTGGAGTCACCATTCTGTAGCACCCGACAACGTGGCGGCCCACAAATAATTCTCTTGAATTATGGAAAAAGAACAGATATCTGGCATCCGGTTCTTTTAGGGAAAAATGTCTTGTTTAAGGAGTCGCCACCTAGTATTATGGTCACTAGAAACCCTTACTGGTCAACAGAGATTCTATGGTACGGGGTTGGTTACGTAAAAGGAAAGACATTATCACCCCTTAAACATTCTGCCTGAGGCAGACTGCATTGTTGGTTTTGTCTTAAATTGCTAAACATTTATTCGCTTATGCTATGATGATTTGTTTATAATATTCCTGACTCTGGCGCCAGTGAATATTCGAGCTCGAATAATTCCAACTCTGGCGTTGGTAAAAATTCATAGCTAAGAAAAAAATTAGATCAATATTTTTTATTCCTTACTCTAGCACCAGTGAATAAATAAATAAATAAAAATAAATTTATTTTTATGCATGCACATATTTTTTTATTTTTCTAGCTAAATAAAATAAAATACAACGAATAAAAATAATATAAATTTAAACCAATATTTTTATTCCCGACTCTGGCGTCAGTGAATAAACCAATAAATTTTTATTATTTTTATTCATGCATATACATTTTATTTTATTTTTACTTTTTTTATTATTTTATTTTTACTTTTTTGGGCTGGGCCCAGCTCAGCCCATATGGGTTGGGCTAGGCCCAACCAGTGGCCCGGTTGGGCAAAAGAAGAAGAAGCACGCGTGAATTACTCACGCATGCTGGCAACAGTGCTAGTGTAATTAAAAAGGAAAGATGAGGGAAGAAGAGCTACTGACCTGCACCTTGAAGACCGAAGATGAAAACTCTGGTGACATCCTAGCCGAACAACGTCCTTTGTGCTACTGACTTACACCTTAAAGACCAAAGATGGAAACTCTGGTGACGATCTGGCCGAGCAACGTCCTCTCCCTTCTTCCGCTTTATCTCTTGCTTTCTTCTGCTCTCAGGATTCTCTCCCTCTCTCTCTCTGTATCTGTTTTTTTCTTTGTTCTTCGTCCGTGGGTTTTATTTTTTCTCTGTTTTTCTGTGTTAGTTCCCAGTCTTCATTTTTTCTTCATCCCCCTGTGTGCTTCCCCTGTTTTCCCTGCTTTTCTTCGGTTTCTTTTCCCCTCTCTCTGTGTATTATTGCTTTGGAATTGTGCTCTGCTTTTTCTCTCTTCTTTGCTCTAATTTTCTTCTCTGGTTTTTTGTCTGGGTTTGGCTGAAGTTTTTTTCTCGGTTTCTCGTCCAAAATCCCACTGTTTTCCCCCTTTCACTCCCCAGTTTTTCTTCCTTTTTCCTCCTCCACCGTTCTGTGATTCCCTCTCCTTTTATAAGGCCAGAACCGATGGTAATGGCCGCCTCCTAAATGCTCTGTAATAGGTCGCCTTCAATGAGTAAGCGTTGCTGCCAACGGATGAAATGTCTTTGCCTTTAATGGCAGAGCCGTTGCAGAGGAAGAAGACGGTGAACAGTCGCTGCAAAATGACCCCGTTTTCTAGTTCTAAAGGTTGCTTTCAATTTGGTCCTTGGAATTCTTATAATTTTACAATCAAGCCCCTGGTTAAAACTTAATTGGATCCTTGCATTTCCGCGCCATTTTCAAGCTGGTCCTTGGATTTTAATGTTTGCAATTTAGACCCCAATTGAACCCCAAACTTTGATATTTCTTTAATTAAGTCCCTGATTACATTAATTAAATTAATTTCAAGCTTAATTAAGTTTCAAAACTTATCAATTCTCCAATTAAACCCTTGATTAGATTAATTAAATTGATTCCAATCTTAATTAAACCTCAAAACTTCCAATCATGTTGCCTTTAACCCAAACTTTAATTCATTCTACATTTATTTTATTTTTACTTGTTTTTCATCATTTCTTTTCATCATTTTTTCAGTAATAATTAAAAAAAAAATCAAAAATTAGATTATAACAGTTATCATAGAGGATGAGATTCTAGAGCTACCTTTCCTATCTGATGGGGAGAGAGTTTCATTAAAGTCTCCTGTAAGACACCATGGCTTGCTAACGCTGTTTTTAAAAGACGCAAGATAATTCCAGACCTCCTTCTTTAGCAAACCATCATTTGGAGCGTAAACAAAAGATACCATACATTCCAAATTGAACCGAGATAGCACCCCTTCAATATGTAGAATACGACTATTCATAGCCATTGAACAATTAGAAACACAAAAAAATATTGGATTCCATATGCAGAGAATACCCCCAGAAAGGCCTAGAGAAGGCACTGCATACCAATCCCTAGAATGTCTACCCCAGATCGAGTTGATAGTGCAATCATTAATATTTTCAAGTTTTGTCTCCAGAATACCCAAGATATCTAGACTAAAGTTTTTAACTGCATGTCTGCATAACTCCGTGATTTCTGGATACAGGTACTCCGATGATATGGCAGGTTTGAGAGATGCGCTGTCAATCTGATTTTGGTTGTCCCACGCGCATAAGAATTCAAACTCGGTATTTTGTCTTGTAGCCTGGGGATTGATGCTGCCGGAATAACTTCCACTTCCACTTCCCCTGCTTCATCATCGGAGAGCACAGATTCCGTGTAGAGACAGACGTCCATGGAGTGTTTGACTGTTGTGAGTGAGGGGATGAGTTCACCCTTGATTTCTTGCAAAATGACATCGACCTGTGCTCCATCAAGCTCGAGAATCACTTGATCGTGCAAAGGTTCCAACTTTATAGTATTAATGAGAACTCTGATACCGGAGATGGATCCCTGACTAACACAAGTTGTATCATGACCAACAATGTTTCCCCAACTCTGCAGGAGAGTATCAATGCAATTTTTGTTCCAGCCTTCCATTGGTAGGCCAAAGATTGCTATCCAAGCGAATCTATCATGAGCTCTAGTCCTTCCTTCCCATTGTCTGAGATTACTAAAAAGTGATTGCAATAAAGACCCCTCCTTTGCTTGTTCTTGCTGTGCACTCAACCGGTCCACAAAAGTAATGATCCCCTGGCTGGCGCCTAAAAATCTAAAGCTCACAGCTTTATCAACTGTTTGTAATATTGTTGCCTCCATGGTTGCGACATCGAAATTGGGCAATATATTCCCTACCAAGCTCCTATAAAGCCATTCCTTATCTTCCTCTGTGGAGACATACTTGGTATAAAGAGTTTGGTAACTCGACCAAGCTTGAAAAATGCCTTTTTCAGATGTTGGTATTCCACCCACGAGGGGAATCTTTCAAAAAAGAGTTTAACTTGTTCTGGGTCATTGGGAGTGGTGATACAGGGTGTAGGGTCAGTGACTTTGTAGATGGGTGCAGAGGATGGAGTGGGGAAAGGTGCATGGTTCCTGTACGGGAGTTTTTGGGAGACTAAGGTTGCTGTGTTCAGGTGGGGGAGGTGTTTATCATGGTGATCTGATGGTTTTTTAGGAGATATCGTGGCCGTGAGGGCGATGGTGTGTTGAGAGCGAAACATTTGTACAAGCCTATACAGTGTTCTAAAGCATTTGGTGGTAATCTTGACTAAAATTGACAAATGCTAACCACAAGTTAAATTAGACTACGTACCAATCACTCAAATGTCATTTTGCAATTTTACTTTAGGGATAACTTCTCCTACATAAGTTCCCAACTTAAATTGGTTCCAAGGGAATTCCTTTTGTATTGGAAATTCTCAATCTCATGTTTATCCGTCTATCGAAATTCATAATATTCTCTCTCTCTCTCTCTTTTATTAAAATTACAATTATTGGAGGAAACTCTTGATGTTTTGGCTCAATAATAACTCAACCAACTTTCTTACGTATACCTTCCCTGCAAGAAAAAACCTTTTTCAACTTAAAATTTTCAAATGTGTTACCTTAAACTTTGAATGGTCACTTTAAAATTTTTAAATATGTCTGTTTGAATATGATATGAACCTCTTATATACTAGTTAGAATATTCATGCTAACAAGGTAGTATTAGTCTTTGTGCATATCGTAATTGAAACCTTAATTGGTTGGGGAAGTCACCAATATATGTGGATTGTTCGTACAGTACGAAGCCTCATATTCATTGCATTTTGATTTTTTGACGAGCTTTACCTTATAATATTCTAGTTATGGTCTATTTAAAATACTTTTCTATAAAAACCTAGAGTCATAATTGTATATATATTTTCATGTTGTATTACCTTGTATATATATATTGTCAGCTTAAGCTTTGAATTGTCACTTTAAAATTTTCAAACGTGTCACCTTAAACTTTGAATGGTCACTTTAAAATTTTCAATCGTGTCACTTTAAGATTTGAATTGTCACTTTAACAAATGTACACCTCAAATGTCACCTTAACCATTTTTCTATTCAAATTGGATCAACTCTTAAGCTTTGAATTGTCACTTTAAAATTTTTTAAATGTACACCTCAAATGTC
>Ga0325405_1003409_pt1 | contig 16328 bp, 14 predicted proteins | sample PopdelMetagenome_21_FD_205663 | JGI IMG/M metagenome (GOLD analysis project Ga0325405, IMG submission 205663) | Populus deltoides microbial communities from Bellville, Georgia, United States - Xylem-Control-R2 | ecosystem: Host-associated > Plants > Phyllosphere > Stem > Wood/Secondary xylem...
AATAAAGAATTAATCTCACTTATAAAATCTTTTGATATTATAAATATACTCATATATCATTGTTTTCACTTAATTTACTATACAATAAAAAACAAATAAATACATAGAAATTCAGTCTATACACATTTAGTTGGCATTAGCATTTCAATGTTTAACGGATGAAAAGAAATTAGAGACTAGGAGGAAAAAAAAGGTGTTAATATTATAAGATGCATGGAGTGATAATAGAAGAACTTATTAAATTAAGATGTAGCCTCCAATGAATAGTTTGACAAAAAGAGTGCAATAAAGCTCAAAAGAGTTCTGTAAACAACATTGCTCTAATTTTTCTGAGCGCAGAAAGTCATATCATTGAAAGACTGTACCATTCAAAGTTACTAGTTATCTGTGAAGGAGCAACCTTTAGATGAGCATATCAATATGCTGATAGAATCCATATTAATGTCTTTGATGAACCTATGAATATTGTTTTTTTTTTTTTCTATTTCTTTTTTTCAAGTACAAGCAATACAATTTCATTGCAATGAATGTAGGGCCGACTTAGGGTGTCATTATGTATGTTAATAATTGGATTCTGAATCCTATGAAAATAACACATGTGCATTGCCAGCTGCAGCATATGATCTCCCTCGTATTTACTTACATTTGTTGTGTGTCTTGTCTTGTCTAATGTTTGTCAACTGGACATTAGAAATGGGCAGCCCTCTTCACGGGCGATTTTAGCCCTTCCAACCAAATAATTCGAAGAGAGCTGGCCTAGCTAAATATATATTGTCACGAAGTGCTGGAGATTTGATGGCAGGCTCAGTTCATTAATTGATGGAGGAGCCTCTGTAAGGAATTTATGCAATTCACACACTTTCCTTCTAACTCAAACCCCATTATGGATTGTTTAGGTGGTAAGAAAAAGAGCAAGAAGTGTGAGAAAGGTCTTAGAGGGCTCACAGAGAAGGTATGGCTTTTCCAAGAAGAGATCCAAGCTATAATGTACGAGAGAGAGAAAGAGGCTAGAGCTTATGAGAGAGACATGATAGTTTTTGCATTTAAAAGAGCAGAATGGAAGCAAGAGAGAAAGAAGCTTAAGGAGGAAGTAAAGAGATTGAGAAAGGTAGTGGAAGAGAAAGATGAGAGGGTTAGAGTATTGGAAGAAAGGTCGATAGGAAGAGAGAGTGAAAAAAGGGAGGAATTCTTGGGGACTACTAGCTTCCTTGTGGAGCAAATGAGGGAGGAGAGAGTGTGGCGCGACGAGGCTGTGGATAAGTGGAAGAAGCTATATCTTGCCATTAAGGCCGAGCTTGATGATCTCATTCAGAAGACTTACCATGGTGCATCTCTCTCCTTTTTCTCATACTCGCACGCACACGCACACACAAAAATAAAGCCTACACCATTTGCTTCAGAAGACATCCTTTGCATGATTCCACGCATGGTGCAAATCTTGGCAATCCAGAAACATATTATCACTAGTTTTCATTAACCAAGCAGATTCCCCTCATTTCATGTCATATTGTCATTTCCATGGAAGAGTGATTCTTGGGGGCTGAACTATATCCTCTTCTTAAACTCACTCCTAGAGACAACACACGATCTAGTGCATGTTTTCACATATTAATTAATTACCTGTGCATTTATGCAATGTCTTGCAAATATTTCAGTTTTATCATTCAGTGCCGCACAAACCTCAATGTCTAGCGCATGGCACATGCTACTAGAATTGGCATGCTCCACAACTTCCTTTTGTCAAACATCCTAAAAAGTTGATTGAAGTTGTCCAAGAACGGGTCCCAATAATACATTTTTGCTTCTCCTGAAGATAATGTGTTACTGTACATGAGGTAGTGATCAGTGGCCAACATCTCTTCTCATCCCAAGTCGCTTACTGTTTTACCACATCAATCCTTTGTGATAACATTTATGGGGCTTTTCTTTTTCAAAAAAGAAGTTGAGCATTTCTTGTTGCCATCACTTGATACAAAATAAAATTATGTGGGCACAAAATGCAAGATCACAGAGCATCAGAATCATATTAAAAAATCACTTATATTAAATGATATGGCCTTGAGTAACTATTTTAACCACTACTTTTCTTTGGTCAATTGGTATACCAATTATGCTGATACATTGATTAAGAAACTATGACAGTGCAAAAAATAATCAATGAATGACAGTTTTGTATGCTTGCAACTCGGTTGTGCAGGAGATGGCTTGTACTGGAGAGCAGAGGAAGAAGAAATGATTGAGGAGCTGAAGGTGGAAGTGAAGGCCAAGGAAGGATGTATAGAGGAGCTGAAAGCACAATTAGCTTTAGCGAAGAAAGAAGAATACAATAGGGCAAGGGAGGTCGATATTCTGCGGCAGAGCTTGAAAATCATGAGCAGTAGGAAGGCACCCAGCTTTGCTCTTAGCAAACCGAAGTTAGAACTTGTGAAACAGGCTAGAAAAGCATAGCTAGCTTTACAAGTAAAATCTATATTAAAATATCGATGGACTGTGTAGTCTTTTTCAAGTCAACTTGAGCAAGGACCGTGCAAATCTTACATTACTAAAACACACCACCTTTTTTTTGCCCCTTTTCGGATTATACTTGGCACGGTAGTTTGCTAGTTAATAAGTGCACAGACGAAGGGATTTTGTGTAGATTACGTGAGGTAGTAACCTCCAAAAAAAGGGGACTCAAAATGGTTAAATCGATGAGAGGAGTTGGGCCACTACTATTTTCTCTTATTCCTCGCTTAGTGAACCAACTTCATTTGCAATAAAAGCTTGAATTTCAACATCAACCCTTTTGCGAAGAGGGGGTTTAATTAGAAATATTTTGGAAGGACAAGTTTTTCTATCTTCCTCAAACTTATAACCACTCTATCTTTCACTTGCACAGTCACTAAGATTCAATTAACATTCCTAATCATATTTCAAATAAATCTAGTTGTTGATTTCAGAGAGATCTTGTGAAGGGTTTATAAATTCGACGACCATTTGGCTCTTTTAGGAGACTTCAGTAATTAAGTAATAATCCAAGTTGATTCAAAAGCAGAAAGCCCTCTGGCCGTTTGATATCTACCAACAACGATCTGAGATTTGGTGGACAAGATACAGGTCTTAATTTTAGTGAGATTGGATGGCCAACCATCCTCTTCAATTGGACAATGGACTTCATTTTATTAAAGATCTCCATGGAAGGATTAGCGCCAATGAAAAGATGATAAGAGAATATGAGGGTATACCAGGAAAAAAGAACTCCGTACTGAATAGTATTTTGTTATTGAGATTGTACAACATCCAATCATACAAGTTGTCACGGAAATGTGTGATCTGGATTTGATATAAATATTGCTGTAAAGATACATTTCCTACCCCACAGACCCACCCCTACCTAAGCTGTAGTGCTTTACATGTATTCTTTTGATGGGTTTCCTATAAGACTGACAGACTGTTACATGCTGCATACAGACACATTGCCTGATAACCTCCGAAGAATTATTCAGCATTAATGATAGGACAGGAACGTACATGAATATGCTTCGGCTGCTAGCATTCAGATATTACTGCCTTCTTAGCTGGTCGAGAAGCTATCTCGTTCACTGCTTTCTACCCTTCCAAAAGTCTGGTAGTTTGATCTCACAGTCTGACCAAAGAAAAACGTATATAGATGAATGTCTGGATAAGCATGGTAACTAGTAATTATGAAAGCTGTTTGGTATACTTAACACTATGCAGTTCAATAAATGGACATAACACGAAAGAGTGAATCTCTGGAACAATGTTACAGGAAATAATCGACAGAGTGATAACTACCGATTATGTAAAAGCTTCAAGGGACACAGGAACTTGAAACTATTAGCAAATGAATTGATCTCAGGAAAGTAAATTAATTTCCACTTCTACGACAAGTAACCATCAAGGAAATCAAATATATTATTACTCTAATTAACTGGATGAAAATAATCATTTAACAAGATGCCATGTACCTCAAGCAGCGTGATGTAATAGAAATCCTCCATATGATGCAGAATCCCCTGTCCATCTCGCATTGAAACGAATAAATATATTTCAGTTTGCAATATTTTCTCAATGAGCTCCTTCTCACCTTTCATCTGTTCAAAATATTCACAGCCAAAGCTCACTAATCATATTGGTATTTCAGATGAATATATACATGAGACACCGAATGCTGCCTGTATGAATGTTGATTTAGAAATAACTCTTTATTATTATCATTGTTCTAACAAGATCCTAAGAATCTTTGATCAATACTGCTACTTACTGGTATGTATATTCTTCCCATCAACTATCAACATGCCCCGGGAACTTTTTGCTAATTGGTAGTGTTGAATGCTCAACTCTACCATGGCTGGATGACTAGTCAGTTTAGGAACCACTAGGTCAATTTAAGAACCAGCTAGGTTGAGAAAAAATTCCAGCTACTAACCCAACACCAAGTATATTAGAAATTGGCTCACAGCAAAACCCCCAATAATAGAAAATTGCAACATACACAAGGAGGAATCAACATATTGCCTTAGGTAATACCAAAACAGTCAAGGAGGTTAAACTATCTCGAGTACTAGGTTACACCAATGAATACTGTGGAGTATTTCACTGTCAATCTAGTTGACTAAAAGTTTCTTTCTCATAAGATCACAGTTGAACTGCATTACCAATGAATAAGTGACTAGCAGTCTGCATCAGCAATAAACATCAATTGCATGAATTTATCCACTGTTAATTGTCTTGAAGTTGAGCCTGATGAGTCAGCCACGTTGAGGTGGCAGACATATAGCAGACACAAAAGGGGGACATTTTTTAGATTCCTTTGGGGATTTTAAGCCAAACTAAAAAATTTCTTTCACTGCACAAGAACTTACCTCCAACTGCAACTTTCCTCCACCGCCCATCCCTTCCAGATTGATCAGCACCTCGTACAAGTTTCCTGGAAAGGCACGTGCTATTTAATCATTTTTGCAGAAAGGGTATGCAGTCCATATATCCAAACTTTGTCTTCTTTTTACTTTTCATACACATCGAATGAACTTGTACTTGTGGAATTAAACTTAATCACCCGAGGAAACATCCTTTAGTTAGTGCAATCATCAATCTATCAGCAAAAAATCATGCTGGGGTATTATTAAACTTGCAGCAAACCATCGATTCAAGAATAATGACAGCCACAGACAACTTTTTTCAAACAGCTCTGCGCATGCACATGTTTGATCGAAATCTCACTGTCACATAAGCATTCCAGACTAATGCCTGTGTTACCCATGCGCTTATGTGGAGTCACAAGGTTTGCATCCCAAGCTGCAACCTGAAGCTCAAAAACAAAGAATTAGTAGCGAGTTGCAACTCATAATGAAAATGATAGCTTCCAATTCTGAACACATACTTCAAGTTGATGCATTACATCATGCGTTTGTATTGCGCAAGAAGCTTCAGTCATAATTGGCACAAACAAAATCATTCACCAAAAATGTCATCAAGACCAAACAAGTAGTGGTGATAGCAGACTAAAATAGGAATAAGATGTGATAGTTAATTGGAGATAATTAATCATAAGGCATGATTCTTAATAGGATACCCTACTGGAATAAAGAGATCCTACCAACCAATTATTTAAAAACACCTTCCTAAACAAAGATCCTCCAGTCTGGTCAGCCCAGCATGATTATAATCGAGTCAATGGATGGATGTGAGAAGGTAAATTAGAAGATTAATTTTAAGTAATTATTGCCTGGCGGAACCACCAATGTACAGGTACTAGCGCACCATCTGGTAAGCGATGAAAGCCATTGGAGAACATCTGCTTCATACGCAAAAGGAGGACCCACACATTCAATACTGCATGGGCCTGACCATTTGGTCTATTTACACAGGCTACCATATAGTTTCTAAAGTAACCTCAACACTCATACATGGAAAGTACATGAGAGGGAGGGAGGGAGAGAGAGAGAAGAATTCAAATTAATAATAAAAACGATCTCACCTGAGACAGGCGAAAACAAGTGGAAGGACAAGAAGAAAGATTTAAAAAAATGAGATCTCAATTAAAAAGCTCTAGTCCTTGAACCATAAGCTTGATCCCTTCAAGTGTTGGGTTTCCTCTCCTTCCAGACCAATTGCTAGTGTTCCTTTCTTCATACGAACTAGAGATGATGTGTTGTGTAAATTCAGAAACTTGTAAGGGATATCCATGCTTACTTTTAGAGTGACTATTTAAATTGGCATTATAATTTTTTTTTAGACAAATATGCTATTGGAATTTGTTCATTTATGTACTTCTGTCAAAAAAAAAAAAAAACAAAGCTAGAAAGAATGATACAAAGTATACAGAAACTTGAAATGCACCCCCAGCACGCTCCCACATGAGAAACAAATTTATAAATTCAGAAAGAATAAGAATTTACCTGAAGATTTTTGGTCAGAGGCAGCTTAACGTTAATAGTGAAGTCCTTGTCCCAAGTTGGCTCCTTTTTCCTGTTACCATTAAATGATTTACATGTGTTTATTTTGTTAGCAGTTCAGAGCAAACTTTTAAATTTTTTTATTCTTCTGCTATTTTGCAACGATGTCAGTGTGTAAAATTTATAAACAACTCAAATTCTATACTAAATTTTGATACACTGCTATATTGCATCATGTAGAAGAAGGTCAGATGGGCCCTCCATTAAAATGAAAGGAAAATAGTGATTGAGAAAGCAAACAACTATTAGTGACATGATAGTTGTCACCCAACAGAAGTGGATAGAATATAGAGTTGATTTTTGGGCTTGAGTTTTATAACAGTTCAGGCAAATCTTCCAGTCCATAAGATTACTCCGCAACCCTGGCAAGATCATCCTCACAAATTTCCCAGTTAGCAAAAGCCATTACTCTAGCAGAGCATAAAAGCGAATGTAGTACCACTCGGAACCACATTTTAATGAGTTCCTTCTCCAATGGAGATGTTAAAACTGCATGAAGTATGGAATGAAAAGCAATTGCAATGTGAAATATCAAGGATTGTCCAAAATCTGAAGGAAAAAAAAACAAGTTGATTGTAAGGCTCGAGCCAATCTCTCAGTCATCTTAGTAATCTGCGTTCCTTTTCCGGTGGAGATTGTAAGTACAGGATTCAGGAAGGCATAAAAGTTTTTCAAGATGCAAGTAGTATCAGGGATTGATGAAAATTCAAACCACAACGGGGAATAAAAATTATAGACGCTACAACTGCCCTCCCATTCGTCTGTGTAACAAAATTAAAACAAGTGCATTAAAATAAATAAAAAGCAGATTTGAAATGGAATTCCTAGCAGGTTTAAACAAACAAAGGGGGGTTCATAAAGATGAAGTAAAAAGAGAAGAAGAGCTATGGAAAATGGAGCTTATACAATTTGACAATTTTTCCAACTTTTCACTTCAGAGCAGAACTTCTAACAAAATAGGAACATTAAAAGAAATCAGGTGAAAGTTTCCTTTCAAATCTTTCCTGTAGAGAGTTAATGATAATCATCATTCATTTTCAGTTCCATTAGAATCTCACATCCCCATGAATTTGCTACTATGACAAGTTTTAATTTATGCTAATTATTGCCCATTCTCGAAAAAAGGTGCAGTCAACCACCATTCCAAGCTTCAACCGAATTGCTAGGTTCAAAGGAGAAAGAAGAAAGCATATGCTATACAGTGCAAAAAATTTCAGCATAGTGGAATTTAGAGCAGGGTAAAAATTGAAGCTTCAGATTCAGTTTGTGTGTGTTTGTGATATGGAAACATCGACGGCTTACCCCCATTTGACCTTGCTTTTGAGAACCTGTCCATCCAGTTCCATAACCACATAAGGATTACTTTTTCCGTATACATCCATGGTTTAATCAGTAAGGTGGTATATATGAAAAGCAGAATGTGTGACCATGTCAGTTCAAAACTTGCTCATAAATCCCAGTCCTCAATGCAAAAGGGTTAAATTCGATAACGCACCAATGGATCCAAGGCTGGAAAATCAAAACCCTTTTTCAATTTTATAAACAATTGTCCATCATATATCGCACGTAACCTGCAAACATATCAATCAGCCTTGGATTAAATTTAGTAAAATGTGATTTTGTTACTCTACTTGATTCAATCATTCTATGCTAACATAATTTCAATAAACAAATAAAGTCAGGCTATACAAGATAGCCCGCCTGATGCATCTTCTCTGCAACAACAAAGAGAGCAAGGAGTAAATATTTAAGCTTTGAGTGTTACTGGAAATAAATGATCACATACTCTGAGATATACAGAGTCTTACAACCTGCAGCATCAGCCTCCCACTTCCATACATTTTTCTGATAAAAAAACACACACACACACTTCGTTTAAACATCAAATTTCTTCAATCTCTTTATATTCAATCGAGACTTAAAAAATTGAAAATTAAAAATGGATTAAGAATTTATTAGAGGGGAGCTGGTATGGGCTTCGAAAGCGAAACCAGCAAGAACGACAGCGAGATTGATATCAAAAGGAGGACGTTCGTTGTCGTTCTCTTTCTCTTGTTGAACAGCAACCTTCTCAGTCTCCGTATTATTAGCATTACTCGCTTACTAAGACTCGAGGAGGAGCAAACTCCATGCCCGCTGCCTCGGAAAGTTAAAACCCTAAATCTACCGGAAAATGAAGACGGAAAGCGCCGGTAAAAGTTCAAATTTCGATGCTTATACGAAGTAGGAGTGAAACGGTGATTAAAGGCGTTGCTTGGGTGGAGAGAAGTAGCCATTGCCAGTGTAGAGAAAATACTGTCTAACAAATAGTTTTGAGTTTTGATGGTGGCAGTTGTGTAATAATATATTTTTATACTTGCACTTTTCCTTCTTTTTTTTTTGTCTGGGTGCTTGGAGTGAAGACACGTGTACGTCGTTAAAGAAGGCAGAGAGGACCCATAAAAAAAAAACACGCCACCGACCTGGCAAAACGGTCGTTTTATGAGCTCGGTTCAAATACACCAAAATAATTTATTAATTTACTATAAATAATAGATTAATTGTTGATTTTCTTCTAATTAAGGATTCCATTATATTAATTATATATGTCGTCTTTGTGATGGGAATGGTCCAATATATAGAGAACAAATTTAATAAAGATATATAAGAAAATAATTATATATATTAGAGGTGAGAAAAAAAACCGAAAAACTATAAAAAATTAACTGAAAAAACCGAATTGTGAAAAAAACTGATTATAATTTTAAAAAAATTGATCGGTTTGGTTTCGGTTTTATAAGCCTAAAACCGAACCAAACCCAAACCGAAAAAAACCAAGTCAAACTGGAAAAAAACCGAGTCAAATCTAAAAAACTGAGTCAAACCGGAAAAACCAAGCCAAACTATAAAAACCAGTTTGAACCGGTTTTTATTCTAAAATAGCCAACCGAACCAAAACTGGTCAGCTTGAACCAGTTTTGGTTTAAAAAAACTAGTTTGATTTTTTTTGATAAAAACCGAACCAAACCGAAAATAATAACCCCTATATATATATATATAAATTTTTGGTTGATCATGAGAAAAAAACAATACATGATATAGACAAATATATTTTATACTTGTATTTTCTTATTGACAAAATATTTTTTTTATTTCATTGTTTTGTGGATGTTTTACTTGTTTAATAATGTTTCAATTAAGGTTTTTTCCTTTTCACAGTATCAAAAATAAATTGTTGATTTACTAAATATTTTAAATTTTAAGTAATTTTATGAAATAAATTATAATTTAGTTTGGTTAATTAATTTCTAACTTATTCAAATAATTAGAAAATGATTTATATTATATTTTTTTAATATTCATTCGATTAAATATGAAAAAACAATAAATATTTAATTATATAATAAAAATATTTTCAAAACACCTATACTAAAAATATTAGAAAAAATAGAAAAAAAAAGATCAAGACTGCGAATGGAACCAAGGCCCTGTTTGTTTGCTGGAAAGTAGTTTCCTTTTAGAAAGTGAATTCCAAGGAAAGTAAATTTCAGGAAAGTATTTTTTGATATTTGGTAGTATAATGGAAAATAAGTTGGAAAATACTTTCAGTGTTTAGTTATGTCATGGAAAATAAACTGAAAAATAACTTATTAATGTTTTATTTTTTTCAAGTTTATTAAAATAATGAGGAACAAATCTTACAAATTAAAAAGTTGAATGAGAATGAAATTGAAAAAAATATAATTTCATAAATTATCTCAAATAAAATAAATAATAATCAAAATAATAGAGATCAAATAAAAAATAAAAAAATTGAAAGATGAAAAAATTAAAATAATAATAATTAACATTTCATAAATTATTTCAAATAAAATAAGTAACAATCAAAATAATGAGGACCAAATTTGATAAATGAAAAATTTCAATAAAAAAATGATAAGGGAAAAGCAAAATAAGAATGAGGACCAAAGTTAATATAAAAATTAAATTTTAAAGGATGAAATTGAAAAACAAATATTCAAAACAAAAAATATATATAGCAATCAAAAGTTTGAGGACCAAATTTGATATAATTGGCAAATAATATGACATTTTTAAATTTTTTACAACTTCCGGAAAGTATTTTCCGCCCAAAATAAAAAAAAACACTTTTCTGGAAACCAAGCCAAATTTTTCTGACTGGAAAGTGTTTTTCGTTGACTGAAAAGTGTTTTCCGTTAACCAACTTTTCTAGTGACAAACAAACACATGAAAATTTAAAAAATCATTTCTCGAAAACCACTTTTCAGAAAATAAACACCCCTTTGGATATGTAATAAAGCCTAAGCACACCTATATTAGGGTGCAACTCAAAATTTAGATTTGAAGGGCACGGTGGATTTGAGATGTGTTTAGAAATAAAGTTATTTATGTTTTTATATATTTTTTTAAAATTATTATTTTAATATTAATATTAAAAAAAAAAAAAATTTATTTTAATATATTTTTAACTAAAAAATATTTTGAATCATAATATCAAACACTCTTAATTTATAAAAGTATCTTTATATTTTGGATGTATTCACTACCATAATCTCCTTAATGCAAACATAAATTTAGAGTACATTTTTAATCTTCAAATCAATAAAAATATTTATTTCAAGTATTTTAGATTTAAAAATTCAAATGCATATATTTCCCAAACTATTTGATAAAATATTATAATTTTTGTATAGATGAATTCTTTACGGTGAGATATTTCATTTTATGAAATTCACCACCTCAACCTTCTAAATGCAAACATAACTTTAGAGAACATCTTTAACCTTCAAATCAATAGAAATATTTATTTGAAGTATTTTAGATTTAAAAATTCAAATTCATAAATCCTTTTTGTACATTTTTTTCTACGTGGACAAAAAATGACTTCTTTTATGTCTGAAGACGTAAATGGATTTTTGTTTCTATTATCTTAATAATAATAATAAATGTTTAGAAATTAATATTTTTTTTGTTGTAGAAACATTTTAATCCAAAATTGAGGAACTCCGCTAATTTGCCTGGTCATTAGATCCATGTGGTCCTCTATGAAGAGAGAAGTACGCATCTTCACGCTTTGGATGGGTGCTTGGCATGCATGTTACTTATCCTTCGTCCCCGAGGGCTGAGTGCAATGTTAAAACTTGAGACGTCCTTGTAACATATCTCATGTTCAAATTCTAGCGGTGAGGACTGGGGTGGGATTTATGAATAAGAAACGGCCATATCATTAGCAGAGCCCCAGAAACCATTCGGCTTCACAGTTACAAAAACAGCATATATATTTAATATAAATCAACTTATGAAATGTTAATTTAACCACAAACTAAAATTAAGGCGTAATAATTTATCAAAAAGGGAAATGATTGCGATACATACATATATAATGTCATTGTTTTGATGAGAAGAAATGCAAGTTGGTATTGGACATGATTCGTATCCTCAGAGTTCCTATAATGCAAGTCCCAATTTTTCACATTACATTAGCAAATTCCCCAGTGCTTTGGTGCTGAGAGCACCTCTATAGCCATAGCATATGAAAAGCAGCCATGGCTAGAGCAGGGACTTGGGCTGCTGTTCCTGTGATTTGTTACAAGTAGCCCTCCGAATCCTAGTGCATATGAGCCACAGCCGCCTCCTTTACTAAAGGTCGACTTACATGCACAAAATGCTCCGCTTCCCTCTCAACCTGCTCCAAACACCGGTCAGGACTCTTCACTTCATTCATCTTCTTCACAAATCCCACGAAGCGTCTCCAGTTATCTGGTTGAAATAAGTGAGGGTTCATTCTCAAGTACGTAAAAGCACACATCTCCCTGTCTTTTGAGTTTCCATCAATATTCAATGATGACGCCTGTAAAATTTGCTCATGTGCGCTCTCATCATATCGTGGCAGTGCATTTTCCCCGGCAAGAGGCACCTCTGCTTCTCGCGTTGCTAAAGCCACTTGCCTCACAAGCTTCTCAGGGGCACAAAGGGCATCCTGTGGCTGTTCATGGTCACGCATTTCTATGCAAGTGAAATTGAATATAGCACCATACCGAGCTAACATTTGAGCAATAGGAAGGTAACCATCTCTGTTTCTCGTGTTATAATATCCTGCTGTTAGCTCTGGGGCATGAGACCGGGTTCCATAGTGCCAATGAATTCCTGCAATCTTCACTGAGATCTTTACACCAGTATTCTCATAGATAGCCTTCGCTGACGACAATATTCTCTCAGCGTGGTCTAAGAGGATCTGCGAGTACCAAGAGAGGAAGAATTCACCATAGGGACAAGTCCAGCCACCACCTTCTTTTCTGAAAAACCGGGTGTCTTCCGGCCAGTTGTTGTACTCACCAGCATCAGTTGGGCCTGTGCTACCCCATTCTGGCTTACCAGCAGCTTCCGCCGCTGCTTTCAAGCTACTCAACATATACTGCATCATGTTACATATACCAAGTAAGAACCAGAGGATTACAAGTCGGTGGTTTAATCGCTTAAAAGTAAAAAAGAAAGTGAATACCTTATCGTAACATTGGAAGGCTCCGATTCCAGGAAATCTCCAAGTTCCATTCTGCTCCGGGTACGAAGGATAGCGGAGCTCACCTGCTGGACCCATTCCCACTTGGATTTCCTGTAAAGAATAAATTCTCAATGGTTTAGTCAACAAACCTCTTTCAATACGTATGACAGCATGCTTTGAATTGTTAAAAAAATGTACCAATTCATCACCAACGATGACAAATTATTCAAGCAAAGACATCAAACCGCTAGAACCAATTATTGGAGTATAAAAAGGGTCGTAATATACACAGGGTAATGACAATACAAACTGCATCCATAATTATGCAAAGATGCAGCCCAATTACAAAGCATCTAGACAGATTACACTCAAAAGTTGAAAGTTGTAATGGGACAGAATCATCTAAACATATTCAACCAAAATATTTTTAACACATACATGAATTCTATCTAATTCAAAGAAAAAAAAAAACAAATAGCAATGGATAAGCAAGTAATTACCACAATGGTGTCACCAAGAAGTTGTTTGAAGTTGTCCCTAAAGGCCCGCATAAAATCAGAGTAACATTGCACAGGTGTCCTCCCCTTGAGAACTGGAATGCTATCGCACCCAAGTGATACATACTCATAATTCCTCTTCCCCCACTGATCAGTGTATGCAAGGTCTTGATCTTTATGAACCTCCTCCACAACCCACTTGGGCAATGGAACCCTGCATCCAAGATTTTAATACAATTCACATTCACATTTCCATTACAAATTACTTTCAACTTTGACTGTTTCACCTAACCCATACCAAGTAACAAAAAAGGGAAAATAAGAACGAAAAAAAAAAAACATACGTGCAAGAATCACCAACGTTGCCGCCACACTGATGAAACGACATCACAGCCTGAACCTTAAGACCATGTCGTTTAGCCATTTCTAAGAGTTCGGTATACCCTCCCCAATTATACACACCAGGCGTATCTCTCTCCACTAATCCCCACCAGACATCCATCATCACCCCTTCCACGCCTGCGCTCTTCAACGCCTGTAAACTTGCATTCATCGCTTTCCTTCTATTCACCGTGTTACCCATCGTCACACTATCCAACGGCATCATCACGTAAACTGGCACTCCTTTCTCCTTCACCGTGTTCACCTCTTTATACGTCTTCTCTTGTTCTGTTGTCTCGTCAAAACTCACCAAGTCCATTGTTTCTGTTGCGAATGCTCGGCATGCCACTGATAGATCCGGACGGATGCCGTTGCTGGCGCTTAGTATTGGAGACCTACAAGGGCTTGTTGGTTGTGATTTTTGCTCGGCGGTGTCTGGTTTTGTGATTTTGCATCGGATGTTTGGTATTGGAGTTTTCCACACCGCCGCTGCGCTGGCTTTTGCGGTGGTTTCAGTGTTGGTCATTGATTCTGCTTGGATTGGTGTTCCGGCTAAAGCTCCGATCTGATGTGTTATGTTCATTGCCGTTTCTGTTCAAATCACACGGAGAGCTATTTCCTTCCTCTTTCGTTTTCTTTTCCTTTTTATTTCTTCTATGTCACGACACGAGAGCTGTTGAAATTTGAACGGTGCAGGAAATGAAGGAAGAGAGGGATGGCGAATTCATTTATATAGACTGGGAGGATAAGATATTTTTTAAAAATCCCTGTCGCTGTACCGTTTCGAAAAGACACGTGTCCCTATTAGCACGTGGCGGTAAGAGAGGCGCGATGGAAGGCAACGGCTACGATTTCTCTTGTGCACGTGAGGATGGACGGTAGGATGCGAAAGAGCGTGAAAGTTCAGGATGGCAACACGGTTTTTCACTTTTTTGAGTGTTTTTTTCCCGTTTTTTATTTTTCAAGGAGCGGTGAAGGGAACGGAGAGGCGGGAAAGAACGTGACTAGTCACGTGCCCCTCCCCATATACATGGCGGTTTCTGTATCTTATAGCAGCAGCATGGTTATTTTTGCTCTTTTTTTAAAAAAATAATTTTTTAATTTTTAATTAATAATTATTATTTTAATATTTTAAAATTATTTTAACGTGTTGATATTAAAAAATTTAAAAATATTATTTTAATATATCTTTAAATAAAAAAATATTTTAAAAATTTGTCATTTTGTTTTGTACGGCTGCTGCTCCGACGCCGACGAAAGGATATTTTGTGGGTGACAAATGGCACGTGGAAGGAGGATTTGGGTGAGTAGTGTCCAGACATAAACCTTGGCTGTTAAGGTACGTGTTCGGACCAGTAGCATTCCAGAATTTGGCCTTCGTCACTTGTTTCAGCTGCCTTGATTGATTGATGAAGAGGGAGCTGCTTCATGGGACTTTCATTGAAGAGAAGGGGTTAATAAGGTCACAAGCACAAGCATACGGCTCCCAGAAGGCCTCAAATTCTAAAATTGGACCTCAAATCATTAAAAAAAAAAAAACGTTTAGAACGCAATTCTAAACGGCTGTCACGACAAATACTTAAAATTTACAAAGTCAGCAAAACTATAAAATCTTTGCCCTAATTGTCCTATGGATACTTTAAGGTGTAATATGAACATAAGAATAGTAAAAGTACAAACGCTTACTGGGTAGATATACAAAGATGAATATGCAAATCCCCATCAAACTGGAGTGCGGGGCTCCAATGAAGGTTTTTAGCATATTAATTTTCATTGAAATCTTCGATGAAGACCAATGAATTAAGATCCATTTTTTAAGTAATTTGTTGCTGGGAATCTGTTTTACATGTAGTAATCCTTAAAAGACATTCGAGAACTGCTGATGTTGGAATGGAAATTCCTCCAAATTTAGGAAAGCCACCATGCCTCAAGGTCTAGCTCCAGCTTGTGAGCCGCCACACTCTCCATCCAATGTTAGTAGAGTTGGGTTTTGATTTGTTTCGTCGGTGGTGGGGTGGGATCGGGGACTTTGTGACTACAAATAAGTCAAAAATTGCTGCTAAAGCAGGGGGGATCCCATACAGACACGCAGACAGCTTCCCTCTGCTTCCCTTTGTTAATTTCTCTCAAATCTTATTTGATTCTGCGTGTCCATTAACATCACATGGACCAAAAGAAGAAAGAGGCAGAGAAAATCCAACAATCCCACACATATTTCCTCCTCTGACTCCCTCTCCCTGCACGATACAGCCCCCCTTTACAATCACAACAAGGACAGACCACAACAGTTGGTAATTTGGTGCATGAGAGTTCTGACTTCTCTTCCTTTCTCTACTCTGACACAACCTTATCTCTTTCGCCTCTTTTTTTTTTTTTATCTCTCTTTTCGCCATGGAAGTGAAGTATCAATCTAGGTTGAACGAATACGCAAGATATAACTGTGAGAACTTCAGTCTGCAATAGGAAAAGAAAGAAAAAGGGACAGAGAAA
>Ga0325405_1003411_pt1 | contig 16324 bp, 8 predicted proteins | sample PopdelMetagenome_21_FD_205663 | JGI IMG/M metagenome (GOLD analysis project Ga0325405, IMG submission 205663) | Populus deltoides microbial communities from Bellville, Georgia, United States - Xylem-Control-R2 | ecosystem: Host-associated > Plants > Phyllosphere > Stem > Wood/Secondary xylem...
AGACTGGAGGGCTAGTGCAATTTCTGATAATGATAGGGACTTTAGTGAAATTTTTGTCAAATCTTTGGTGGGTTGTTTTGAAATTTGAAAAAAAGGAACTTGGAATTAAAAGTTTTTGAGAGAGAAAGCGAGAAGAAGCTGAGAGAGAGAGAGGATGCATCACAGCTGGTAATGGGATTGAGTGCATGTTAGAGAAACTCACAGAGAGAAATTGAAGGGAAAGATGAGGTCTTTTTTAATGTAAAGAGTAATAAAGTTCACTCCTTTTTTTATTTCTTGCAGAAAATCATGATGACACCTCATAAACGACACCCTGTTTAGGATTTTTTGTCTGAAACTGTAGATTCTTTCAATTATGCTACCTAATGATTACTATTTTAGCATTGTGGTCCCTCTTTCATGTTCCATTTGGATAAGTTAACGGAATTGGTTTATTTTCATGTTCTTTTAAGTCAAAAGAAGACTAATTGGAAGCAAAATCTTTCTTATACACACAAACACACACTGTTTATGTATAAATGATTTGTTAAAAATTTGAAAAAAAAGATTTAATCTTGGATTTTATTAGGAATATCTTAATCATTAAAATAAAAATACTATAAAGTATTAATCAATTCAATATCTATTCTTCAAGGAAAAAAAGAAAATTATATTATAATTAAAATAAGATATTTTTTTTGTTCTACTAGTAATACTTTTTAAAGTTAATCCTACTGATTTTTCTAATGAAAAATAGAAAGATATTAAGTTGCGTTTATAATATCCAAATTGTATTTTTATTTAATTTTCTAATGAAATTTTTTTATTAAAGATTTACTTTGGCATGGAATACTGTATTATAAATAAATTTTTGTACATAATTAAATTAGGGGGTGAAAATTAATAAATTCCATTATCCTTTTTCAAGCCAATCAAAAGATTATATTGGTGGAATAATAATAGTTGAATGGTACAATTACAAGCAAATTTAGTTTGATGGTTAATTTGAAATATCTACCATATATAGGAGACTGGAATGAAAGTGTAACTTTTTTTTTTAAATTGCGATAACTTCTTTGAAATTCCTCCCTTTTTATACTTTTGGAGTGTAATTTGCAGTTCTCGATCGATAGATCTCTTCTTGTCTCTTAACATTAACAATGGCTATAATCACAGAGGAACCAGAAATACAACCTCAAAATGACCGAGAACCAACAGAGGAACCAACTTCACCTTCTAAAGATCCAAAACGAAAGCCAAAACCAAAGCCAATGACACAAACTAAACCACAAACACAAGCACAGACACAGAATAACCCTTTTGTTTTCTGGTTCTATTTCACTGTCTCAGTCTCACTTGTCACTCTTTTAGCTATTGGTTTGTCCTCTCTCTATTCAAATCCAGACCCCAAAAGTTTCTTCCTTTCCCTCTCCACTCCACTACGCCAACACTACTCAAAGGGGCGTACAATTAAAGTCCAACTGGCTCAAAACCAGCCATCAAGTGAGGTTTTTGTGCTAGAGAGTGGTAAAAGAGATTTTGTGAGTGAAAAAGTTGTGATTGTTCATGGGTTGGGTCTAAGTTCATTTTCTTTTAGGAAAGTTTTAGACCTTTTGGGTTCAAAAGGGTTTCATGGGGTTGTGTTTGATTTACCTGGAAATGGGTTTTCTGATAAGTTTATGGAAGCTAGTGAAGAGAGAGGAAGTGGAGTTTTAGAGAGGTTTAAGGATGCCTATGCACTGATTAAAGAAAAGGGTATTTTTTGGGCTTTTGATAACATGGTTGAAACTGGACAGATTCCGTATGAGGAGATTGTGTCTCATTATAGTGAAAAAAGGAGTGTTGTTAAGCCTATTGTATTGGGTAGTGAAGAGATGGGCTTGGTTTTAGGCCAAGTGATTGAGACATTGGGGTTAGCTCCTGTGCATTTGGTTTTGCATGATTCGAGTTTAGGAATGGTGGCGAATTGGGTTTTGAAGAATTCAGAATCGGTTAGGAGTGTGACTCTGGTTGATACAGGGTTGAGACCGGCTTTGCCTTTGTGTGTTTTGGAAGTGCCAGTGGTCAGAGAGGTTGTTTTAGGCGTTAATTTTGTGTACGAATGGTTGATTAGAATGTGTTGCTCAAGGGGGATTGGTGGTTTGGATGTGGCGGCACATAGAATGATGTTGAATGGGAGGGATGGGAGGAGAGCTGTTGTGGCTACAGGCAAGAAATTGAATTCAAGTTTTGATATTGCAGAATGGGGTGGTTTGGATGGGGTAAAGGGAATCCCAATGCAGGTTGTTTGGTGTAGTGTTTGGTCAAAAGAATGGAGCGAGGAGGGACGTAAGGTAGCTGATGCGCTTCCACAGGCTAAATTTGTCACACACACTGGTGGGCGCTGGCCTCAGGTGAGAATTCTTACTGTGCTGTATTGTATGTTTTTAACTGTGTATGGTGATTTGTGAGAGCATAAATTTTAAATTTTAGTTTACAATGGATGTTTTTGGATTTCGCATCATGCTTGGTGAAAATGGTTCTATATGATAGACCAATGGCTGATCTTGGATCTTGATTGGTTTGACAGATAACTAGAATGAACGGCATTTAACAATGTGCATAAGGTAAAACCCATTATTGAATCATATGTAACCATTTAGTATAGGTTGAAGTTGGGGTTAGTGGAGACTTTGGTTGCTGGACTATGTTAGATATTAGGTCCGAATTATTGAACTACTGATTGACATATACAGCATGTTTGGAGCCACCGTCAATGAAAAATGACTGCTTGCCTATGTTTCTCAAACATGTTCCTGGTTCTAACCAGATAGAACTAGGAAAGATTTTTTTGGATGATTTGATCCATTTTCTAGATGTTATTTATATTTGTTCCTCTTAACTCGTCCCCAATTGATGAAAAGAGCAAATTGTCTGCTTTGTCAAAACTGTCCTCCCATTTCAATGAGCTGGTTGCAAATTCTGGATGTTCTCACAACAAAATTTCCAAAAAACATAACCTCACAGGTCTTCGAAAAGAGTTTCATATTTCATAAAAAGTGTTAGGTTTTCTAAAAGATTTACCTAGTCTTTTCAGTGAAAGAATTGGGCTTGATCTTGGCTTTTGTAATGGCTCTGTTTGTCAACTCGTATTATTTGCTGAGTAATTAGAATTTATCTGGGTGTCTGCATGCCCATTTAATGTTTTGACTAATAAGAGGAAATCACAAATAAACCAAAGCCTCCTTTACCCATCTTCTCAATTTTCCTTTCGTTGTTTTAAACCTGCATTTTAACTTGTTTTTGTTCATTTTCTACCAGAGACCTTGAACGTATCATGTGACGAAGAGAGAACATAATGTAACTCTCTTTTATGGAGAAATGCATGTAATGGAGGGAATGATATGAGCCTAGTTGCTTTTAATAAGTTTTTCACTTAGTGACATAGGCTAAATCTTCACGTTTTAATCTCTATACTTGCTTGATCTTAGACATTGTATAGTTTGACAGAGCTCTAACGCACATAGGTGTGTAAAAAAAAACCGATCAACTGAAAAAACTGATAAAAAAACAACTGAAAAAACCGAACCGGGAGAAAAAAACTGAAGAAATCGATTTAAAAACAAAAAAATCACTCGGTCCAGTTCAGTTTCTGTTTCACAAAGCCGAAACCTATTGAACCGGCTCAACCGCCACCCCCCTTAACCTCTCTCTCTTTCTCTCCTGTGATTTACCTAATTATTTCAATTTTCATGTAATTCCTTCTCACTAGCTTGTCTTGCTGCTCTTAAATTTGATGTTGAAGATTCAATCCCAAGATTTGTTGTATGATGCGGACCATCTTATACTTCTTATATGAATGGTGGCCTCCTGTTCTGCACATGCCCCTGGCTCTCTTCCTCCATCTGTGGGAAGATTTGAAGCAGTTACCTTGCCCTATCCTATTTTAGACAGTATCATCGTCCTTTCTATCAAAGAGCCTAGCAACAACTGACTCTGCTTCCATGAAAGAGTCTTGCTTGATAATGACTTCAAACAATCCCATCGCCTAGAGCAGCAAGCCAACAGTGGTGTGGGTGCATCAACAAAGGTTTCTGCTTGGGTTTTCCTCTACCACATTCATAAAAATTAACAAAACAAGTTTAGGATTTCAAAGTAATAAACCATTTGAAATCTTGCATTTAGTTTGTACTACGGATAATAAATCATTTAGGTTGAAGTAGAGTGTAGTGGAGCATTGCTGGTAGTTTCTAGAGATGCCTGCATTTAGTTTGTACTAAGGACTACTGATTGATGTATAAGATTGGTTTGGAGCTGACTTCGATGAACAATGACTACTTCCTACTATTTCATAAACAGACTGCATCACCAACCAAATAGAACTGGAGAATAATTGTCGTGATGATTAGATTTCAGGTTCTAGATGTTACTTATCTGTTCTTCTTGAATCATCTCATCCCTAATTGGTAACTTAACAGGAATTTATCTGCCTTCTTGAAACTGTCCTCCCAATTAGATGAGCTGATTGCAAATTGTGAATTTGTCCCCAGATATTTCAACAGCCAGAATAAACCTTAACATATATAGATTGTTAGAAGATATATCCTATCTTTCCATAGATGCTCAGCGCTATACTTAAAAATAGAATTTGATAAGGAACATGATTCATAAAATTGTACATTGAGTTTCTGTTGATCTTTTTACTATCACCAGGGCTAGTGATGAATTCCTTGTATTCTAAGTCTAGTTTTCAATTTGTTTTGGTGATCTCAGGAAAATGCTGCTGATGAGCTAGCTGAGAATATTGTTAAATTTGTTTCCTCCTTGCCAAAATCAGTTAGGCGAGTTGAAGAAGAACCTATCCCGGAGCATATACAGAAAATGCTTGACGAGGCAAAGGATGGTCATCACCACCATCACCATCATCACGGCCATGGTGGTCACGGCCATCATGATGGTCATGGTCATGGTCAGACTCATGGAGCTGGTTACATGGATGCATATGGGCTAGGTCATGGATGGGGCAGTTGATTTTTTTTCATCTTTTTTTGATTCAGCAGACAATATTTGTGGAAACCAATGTTTGGTTTCAAGCATTACATTACCGTCTTCAGCGAATACCTGGTCTGTGTACACTTTCCTGATATCCCAACACCTTGATGGACACGATCGTTTCAACCATGGCAGGAGTTTGTAATACTAAGCCACTGTTTTTTTTCCGGGTGCAAAGATATTTTTGAAAAAAAATGATTTTTTTAGTAATTTTGGATATTTTAATGTGATGATTAAAAATATTTTAAAAATTAACTTTTTAGAATGGACTAAGATCATCACTAGAAATTGCGGTGATCCTAGGGCTTGTAGAAAACAAAATCCCAAATCTCTTCTTCTTGTAAACCCTAATTTTTTTGGAAAAGAAAATGCTTCTCTCGAGAGACCAGAGAACTGGAAAGATGGAAGCTGAAGAACCAAAATTTCTCCTCACCAAAACGACGCAACATCAGTTTAAGAGAGAAATCATCAAATAGAAAGTCAAACGACCACGTTTCAGGGAGAAGATAAGTCAAATTCCATATCAGTCGACAATCACAGATTGCCTCTGCAAATATTCTACATGAATTCAAATTTTCTAATCTTGTCGGGGAGAAAGATGCAGATAAGAGGCAAGAAAGTGCTTTGAAGCAAATCTCATCACCCAGAAGCTCGGTATCGTCTCGAATCTGCCCAGAAATTTATCCTAGGATTGTTCTTTCAATTTGATTCTTTGAAAACTTGTTATTTCTTTTAATTTCTTTCAATTACATCCTTATCATCGAATCTTGAACTTTGAAAATTCAATAAAAGATATTCTGTCATTGGACTTCCATCAATTCACCATTATCCCAATTTTGGTGCATTACAGAAAGAGTAGACTAGTCGTTGAGACACCCACGCAATGCACAAATTCTTTGCTGATTTCTGCGAAATGCTTTGCGTCCGATGCAATAGCAATATCTTTTATTTTATTTTAAATTAACACTGTTTATTTTTTTAAAAAAAATGGCAAAACCCTGCCGTTTTAGTGGTTTGAAATGTTGCCTTCCATTATTGCTGGCAACGAAAGAATTAAAATAATGGGGCATTAGTTATTATCAAATTGAGATAAGTATGTTTTTTTGTCTTTTTGCATTTTAAAGCACAGTGAAAATAATGAAATACTTTTAAAGATAAAATTTTCGATACCAGTGTTCAGGGGTAATTTAATATTTTTTAAATAAATTTTTTTTTTTTTGTTATTATCATGTAAAATGAAGATCAATTTATATTTTATCAAATATAAAACAAAATTAAAAGAAACAGTAAAACAACCAAAGCGCTCATTGAAAGTATAGAAAAATAAAATTAGTTTAACAAAGCTTTTTTATTAGTATTGTCGGTCAACTTAGAGGCAAATTAGTCTTTTCATAGAGAAAAAATTAAAAAAATAAAGATTAGGGCACATATGGCATACTCGCAAGTATGTGTAATGCCTCCCAGCATCTAAAAATATCATTTAATCATGTTATTTGAAGCATTGTTGTGCCTTCTTTCTAATGGTATAATGTGTCGACGTTGGTGATCCAGTTTATAGCCATTGAGTTTTTTTTATTTTTTTTTTCTTCTTGAAAATTATAGTTTGGCCTTTTTTGTTGTTAGTATTTTCACTTCAATCTTTATTTTTTTATTTCTATTTTTTTACTGGTTTTTTTATAGAAGTTTTATTTGTTTTAAATTTCATCATTTAACCTCAATTTATAAAATATTATATTTTTTAATTTAATCCTTATTTTTTTTATTTTTACAAGCATTTTGTTGAATTGATTTTTTTTTATAATTTCACCCTTCAATCAAAAAACTATTTTTTTATTTTTTTTTATTTTAATCCTCATCCCGTTGATTTTTTTTTTTGGGTCTTTCTGTTCAATTAATTTTTCCTTTCAATTACATGCTTCAATAAAAAAGAATTATTTTGTATTTAAATTTTGATTTTGATTTTTTTAGTTTGGGTTCTTTTGTGTAATTAATATTTATTTTTTAAGTTAATCCTTTAATATTTAATTGATTGAGAATGAAATTTCATGATTTTTACTTATTAACATGGGTTTGAAATATTAACACATATTGATATTGTTTGTTTTTATTTATTTTCTTTTCAGCTTTGTGATTTTTTACGTTTGCTTTTAAATTCCATTGATTATTTTTTTATAGTCCTTTTGTATAATTATTTTTTTTTTAATTTTATTTCTCAAAATATAACTAACTAGAAATTGAATTTTATGATTTTTCTAAATAGAGTACTGTAAGTCTAATAATCCTGATTGTAAATTTAAAAAATTAATAAAAATTAATATTTTTTAAAATAAATTTTATAATTCTTTTTATATTTTTTAGAAATAATTATAATCTTATAATCCGAATAAAAATTTAAGGGGATTTTTCAAGTTGGCTTTGTCGTAATTATCGAGACTACACATGTTTGCATGCTAACGCGGCACAGTACGGCTACGATACACTTACCACCCCTGTCCTCAGGCCCTCCCTCGATAAAAATAGCATCGCACAGCATGCTAATCAAAACAACACGGCTTTGTTTTGACCGATGGATGGCACGGGCTCTCTTTTCTACTATTACCCTCTTCCCAAAAAGAAGCCCCCGGTTTCTCCCTCTCCCTGCCCAACTGACCATCAAATCCCAACCACCACCACTAACGCCAACACCGACACAACTACAACCAAAACCACCACAGCAACCACCAAAAACGCCACCATCATCAACAACAACAACAACAACAACAAGAAAAGCTCATTTCCCTTTTACAAACCAATAGAAATTGAAGAGAGAGATTTTCTCCTCAATTACAACCGTTTTCACAAACACAAGGCTGCCCCCACATCTTCCTCTCTCGATTCACCCCCCACCAATACCAAAACCATTAAGAAAATGGACTCACACGTGCTTCTTGAAGTCTTCACTTGCAGGGATACACTAATTATGATCTTACGAAAGCTTGGAGCTCGAGACTTGGCACGTGCAAGCTGTGTTTGCAAGCTGTGGAAAGATATGGCTTCTGGTGATGAGATTGTGAGGCCTGCTTTTATGGAACCATGGAAGTTGAAGGATATAGTGGGGAAGCCCGTGTCTGGAAGTTTTTGGAGAGATAGTGGGATTCGGAAGTTTGCTATTTCACATAAGATTGTTAAAGGGGATTCTGTTGCTAGTCTTGCTGTTAAGTATTCTGTTCAGGTAATCAACAAAGTTGGAAACTTTTTGGTTCGTGGTTAATGGTTTTCTTGTTACATCTTTGTTTTTGTTTGTAGATTTGGAAGTAAAGAAAGGTTGGTTTTTGGTATGTGGGTATCTTGGGATATGCTTTTTTTTGTTTGTAGATTTGGATAAAGTGGATATTGTGGTTTTCTGGCATGGTTGCGATACGATTCTCGTCTTTTAGAATTGGAAAAGTTTTTTTTTTTTTGGTATATGGGAAATGAGGTTTTTGTGATATGATTGCTTTTTTCTAGTTTTTAGTTGTGGTCAGGTAATTGAGAAATGGGATTGGAAAGTTTTGGCTTTTGGCTTTTGCCTTTACTCGTTTTCATTTGGTTTATTGAAAGGGGAGAATTGTGGGGTTTTAATAGATATGAAGTCTAGGGAGTTTGTTACACACACACACATGTTAGTAATTTGGTATTGGGGGTTTTGGACGAGTTAGCTGGTGATAGCATTGTTTTGGGTTTTGTTTCCGAGATTTTGATAAGTAACTTCAAAGAAATTTAAGGGATAGATGATGGTGATATTTAGGTGGATTTCTGGGGAATTAGCATGGATGGTAGATGAAGTTGGGCAAATCATAATAAGCAAACTTGTGTTTTAGGGGTTGGTTTCTGTAGATCAATATAATAAGAAGTTAAAAGATAACGGGCTCATTAAAAAGGGAGTTAGATAGGCATCCTTGATTGCCATTTTTTGAAAATTAATTGATGTTTTGCAAAGAGTTGGAGAGTTGGATAGATATGTTAATCATCATAGTAGTCAAAGCAATTGGTACCATGAAAGTTGCTATCACAGTATGTCCTCCACTTTACACGTGATTGGTTTTGCTATTGAAGAATTTACTCTTTGCAATGAGATTTGTTTCGGGAGCAGTATTTATTTATTTCTTGTTATCAAAATGATTAACATGTAAAGGGATGAGAGTTGGAACCGGTTATTGGTTTCCTAGAGCAGTATATTTTTCATTAAAAGGATATGTAAAGGGATGATATTTTCCTGATTAGGATGCGAGGATTTGCAGCTTATATTTTATTGGGTCAAGACTATCTGTATTAGAATGAAAGTAAGAGTTCAAGAGGTTGATCTGCATATCAACCAAGTAAATTACAAATTCTATGTAGAAGCAATGAACAGAACAACATGTCATTTACAAAGGCACAGGGGGTAACAAGCTCAGTGATACCACTTATTTGACGAACCTGGCCATTCTACTGTTCACACCTTTCTTGTTTTGTTGGTAAAGGTGCTGGTGGCTTACTCATGGCTTAATGGTTGAGTGGTTGCCAGTGAGTAAACAGGATAAGAAGGATTAGGGTTGATACTGATTTTACATAAAGGTCATGCCATATCACTCGGTTAAAGCAGATTTAAGCCCATCTTTTGATTATGGTAAGCAGCGATAACAGTGAAACCTTTGTATCAACTGAAAGATAAACTATAATTTGCAATGAAAATCTCATGTAATGCCCGCTAGAAGTTTGTACTGCATCATATTGGTTATGTTCATCTTTCTAGATAGATGATGAGTAAATTATCCTGTAAAAAGGTTCAAGCTGGACTAAATCCAGTGCATCACTACATCCTATTGCCCCTAATGAGTCTGAGTTGCTATTTTTTTCTAGACTAAAATGCCAACTTTGCAAAATACCATTTCTTTTATTTGTTTCTTGGTTGAACAATGTGATATGAGCTTCAGATATTTTCTTTGTTTACACAGGTCATGGATATAAAACGGATAAATAACATGACGAGTGACCATGGCATATATTCAAGGGAGAGGTTGTTGATCCCCATAATCAATCCAAACCTTCTCATAAATGAGACATGCTACATAGAGTTGGATACCTATGCGAAAAGAGAAGTGGCAGTATTATATCCAGAAGGCAAGCCTGATGAAAAGCTAATGTCAAAGGGATCATCCTCTGACCATGGCAAAAGAAGGGTTATCGATTCCTTAAAGAGAAGCATGCAAGTTGATGATGGAACTGCTCAATACTACTGGTCTATTTCAAATGGTGACCCTCGAGCTGCACTCACAGAATTTTCAGCAGACCTTAGGTGGGAGAGGGATGCAGGGCTGGGCTAGCTGGAAATATGAAACACGCAGTGCACCTAGTAAGTAATGCTCTGAATCAAATTCCTTCCATATATGGTTTGGGATTTTCCATAACCTGTATAATGTAAACAAACTCCAAGTTGTTACCATCATTTTCATCTTTCCCTGGGATATTTGCTCTTCAATTCAATCAGATGACGATGTTAAAGCTTCTGTTGTGCCTATGCTGTAGCCAACTTCCACAGTTTTGGCTTTCCTTTTCTCAACTGTGTAATGATCCCTCGAGCTTCATATGCTCGGATCCTCCAACCGAGTTTGTAATGTTGGATCTCCACCTGCCTAATGCTGGTCTTGTATGGATATATATTCTCATGACATGAGAAATGAATTTGTCCAAATTTATATGCGAGATGTCGAAGGAGTTCATAGTCATATCTTCTGAAGTGCTGCTTTACTGTGAGACTAATATTGTCTGAAACACCAATTAGTCAAAAACCATCATCAATTTCATTTGTAAGGATGGTTTTCTTTGTTTGTCCATGTAAAATACCTTGTTTTGCCAATGTGTTACTACGTTTTTTTGGATTGTATTCAACACTGTTGTTTTATTATCATTTAACAACTCTTTCAATCATTGTTGTACAATCTAATCCGGAGGTGACTAGGGTTGCATGTTTGCAGGACAAGCAGGTTAATTCAAGTTATGATTTTTTATTTTTTTTAAAAATCTTTGAAACGATGTAAATATTAGGCTTTAAACCCCTTTGTCTCTCATCTTGACAAATATGGTTTTTAAATCATTTTATGATGTTTTTTTCGAAGGAGTTCAAATTGAGTCCCTAAACTAGTTATGAGGTTGACCTGTCGGACTGGACAAGGCTTAATAGTTCTTGAATCATTTTATGATGTTATTTTCGGAAGAGTTCAAATTGAGGTTTTGTATAGTTGGAAAAAAATTTTCGAAAGATAATAATGTTGTTGATTGACCACGACGAACGTTGAGGCACGAAAGATACATGGTGATATTGTGATAGAAGGTCTTTGATGAACACAAGTTCGTCTAGATATGTAACCTTGAGAATTACCAGTAGTTAAGGATTACTAATTCAAGCAAATATATTTTTAGTTTCCCAAGTCCAATCATTTGTTGTTTTTTAAAACACTTGAATTCAACTTTTTAAAACAAGAGCCCTGGAATTTTTTAGATAATTTTCTAGAAGTAATAGTCATCTCTCAAGATTAGTGTTTCACTGAGTAATTGAAAGATACTATTGGCATTGGCACCTTGACAAACCTAGTGTGCCCTTTATGTTTCCTTCTATCGTGGTTTTGTATGCTCGTGACAGATAAAAAATTTTCTGCCACCACAGTTAAAATGACCACATGAAAAGAGAAATATATGCTGTTGAATAAGTAAAAATAAGCTTCTGCGAGCTGGTTCAGACGCTCATGTGTTTTTGGATGAGGAAGGGCTTGATGCAGAAGAGGATTTGGACAATGTCAGCTCTTTTTCGTGCCGTTCCTTCAGAAAGCTCTGGGCAGTCTCTGTCACAATCTTGAAGAAGAAGCTGATGAGCATGAGCCATATGACAGTGTTCCATATCGAAGCAAATGAGAAGTCCCATTTCTTCACCTAAGAAATTAAAAGAAAGTACCTTAGTGCACATTAGAACAAGCAAACATCAAGGGAATCCTGGAGGCGCATAAAATACATATCTAAGCATTGCATCTCGAAACACCTCTAGGTAAAGAGCATTTTCAGACTATATGCAACTCTTTGAGCATGTATCTATAGATTGCACGGGCACACATGTGCAGGCTCAAACACATGGTGAATTAAGGTATTTCATGATTACATGTGCAAGCAAGCTTCTGCAATCGAGAATATACATTTATAGCAATGATTTGAAATTTTTGAAATCAAGGAATAGAATCAGAATCCATTCTTTGATAAATGATACCAATGCCAAAAGTACAACGGCAGCCAATGTAGGCAAATGTGTGTTCTGATTCTATAGTTCAGTCATATTACCTCAACGTTTGAGACTGGAGGTGTTGGTGCCATATACTTGTTTCTAATAATTTGTAGTTTTGCAATAAGTTTTGGCAGGACCGTGGCAAGTCCAGGAACAAAGCTGAGCAATCGAATCAGCTCATTTTCTATTAAGTCAAGGAGTTGATGGTTGCATACTGAGATGATGAAAGCTGTCTGCAATAATAAAGACAACATAACCAATGTTAACCAATGATCAATATAAATTGAACCAAAAAAAATTTCACAAAAAATTGAGAACCTGCAGCAACCAATTGGAGATGGTGCGGTGTGTTTGCATAAGTAACACGTGCATCAAATCATGTAGCAGGAGAAAATAGAGCTTTGCGAACCTGAATGTGTGTTTTGATGAGTGCCTTTCCTATCAATGTCGCGAGGAAGAACTTCCAAAATGGAACTCCAAATTGCCCACACAAGATACCAGCAAGGTCAAAAAGAGGATTTGGCACCTGCAGTATACCATTTAATTGCAAATTGCAAATTCAACTAGAGTGTTGATGGTGCTAGCCATAAGATCGTTGATCAAAAAAGAATTTTTCATGAAAAAAATATAACCAGAATTTGACATTTGCGTTTGAGAAAGAATAGGGAGTGCAGGTATGAATAGTTGCAACTGCCAGCATGGGACCAACATAGACAAGGAAAAAAAAAAGATAGTTACTACATTTATGCAAGTAGATAATTCTGTCATACTTCCTAACTTCCTCTACAATGACACAAAATTACTTGATGAGTTAAATCAGGCAGAATAACTGCAGTTGCAAATCTTGTGCTACAAAAGGAAATCATTATAATGATTCCCAAGGTCTCATCACAAAAAAGAAAGAGAGAAAAAAATTACCGAAGCAAGGACTAAAATTGCGGAGAAGTTCAGATACTGTGAATGTGAAAGGAGCCAGTTTTTAATCTGTTTCATGTGAGTGGCCATGACTGTGTTATGATCTTCTGCTGAAAAAGACTCGAATTCTTTCATTACTTCCAGCTTGCTACCTGGCATGCTAGCTGCACACACATTTCAAGATAAAACTAAATTAATTAGAATCACATAGCAGTGAAATGAGTAATACTGCTATCTTGTAGCAACAAAAAAATGACAACGCAATTCAGACGACAGAAAAATGTTGTCAGGGACTGAATTCCCTTCCCTTGCAGTGCTAAGAAACCCACAGGAAGTGACTAATTCAATGGTGACCATTAATATACAAATTCAATAGACTCGCGTGATGAAACACCTTAGGTCCAAAGCCACCCCAACAATTATCAATCAATCAAAATCAACTTCTCAACGAGCTATAATTTTCCCAAACCATTCTTTTAATAATGTTATGTGCACAACCTCTCAACACAAAGGCATACTTGTTTATAAAATCGCTCATAAATCTTAAATCCACACAGCAACAGATATCACTGCACATGAATCCAAGTCAAACTTGTCAATTTGGGCACTTAAAGCAAGCAAGAAGAAAAGACCTATCCATTTCAATATTTGTAATAGCTTAAACTTCAATAGTTGTAATAACTTGAGCATTATCATAGTTGTAGGAAATAAGGAGCAAAGAATCCCCAAGAAAATTTAATATGTTTCCACGGGTCAAAGAATCCTTGGAACAATCCAAGTGGCACTTGAAATCCACAAGCACAAATTTAGTTTATATTCTATTAAGAAAATTCCAGCATCTAGGATATGTGTGCGTGTGTGTACAGAACACACACAGACGTGCAAAGGCCTTTCCAGGAAAATGATTGTCCAAGACATTAACATAAAGACATGATTCAGAATAGTCACCAGCTCTTGATATGAAATATGGAGGAAGCTCCCCAAGTGCAGTTCCGATCCCCCACAAAAGAGCCTCAAGTTGAATCTGAGGCAAAATGCTGGTCAGTGGAATTCTCGAGCCTTCTAATGATGAATACATTGGAGGTCCAAATGCAGTGCAGTTTCTGTCCAGCCATGAAGGACCGCTGTATAGTTGAATCGTATCATATACAGAACTTTTTATATCAACTCGACCACATTGTACAGCTTTAATTGTAAATAGAGCAATATGTGGGCCTAAATACAGAACAAATGTATGCAGACCAGATCCTGCAGAGAAGAAAAGGTTCAAAATTTCGAAAACTTTCCATGTAAAATCATTTGAACAAGATCAAATGAATCAGGACCGTATTAGAAAATGAGACAAGAATCCATTCCGTGGGAGCATTTGTTTGCTTAATCTGAGTGAGAACTGAGATTATTGGCCACAAATCCCTTGGAAAATGTCTAAAAGCTTCTTTATGGTACATGCTATTTAAGTAGCTTAAATATAGCACATAGATGAGTCTGAACTCCGAAGCTCATGTCTTTGAAACTTCATGTATATTATCATCTTTAGCTGATGATCATTAGTCTGTACCAACCTAAGGTTTTCTTTTCAAGTGTAAGAGTCAAACTTGAATGCATTTAGTGTCAGATTCCTATCTTGATTTGCTATTTTTCCATGAAACATTTTTGTAACCTGTAAACCTATGGCAGCAAGTTCCTTTCCATGTGTTTCAAGTTCACAAAAAATTGTATGCATGAATTGAAATGCTCAACATAAATTTGAGATAAACCCTCATTCAAAAGTATGAAATATAATCCCTGCAAATCATCTGGAAAAATTCATTAAAGAAACAGGAAATAAGATAGAAAACATGAGCAATTCTTTACCTAGACCAATTGATGATGCTACACCAAGTGCCAACCACCAGAGTCCAAATCGAAGATAATTAACAACTTCATGGACATGCTGCAGTATCATCAAGAACTTGAAATCAGAATAAGAAAACAGCCTTTTAGTTTCAACTTGAAAACAAAAAAAATGGAAGCATTTTACGAATGGGGAAATAAGCTTAAATCTGCAAGTAACAAAATCCACAATAAAAACCCACCAACCAAATAATACTTTCTAGCAACATCAACAATCCATTTTAACATTTTCAGCAAACTTATCACCGCTAGTTTTTTTTTTTTTTTCTAAAGAATTCACATATGGGTATCAATTACTCAATAAAAATCACAAAAATCTACAAAAAAGAAGAAGTAAGGGAATAAAACGTTACCTCTTGATAAGGGCTACCAGTGGTGATGACAAGAATCCCAATACTTCCTATAAAGACACTTATCAGAAGCAAAAGCCAACCACTTTTTGCAAACAATCTCTGGAGACATTGAACTATAGCCAATACAAAATATGTCAGGGTCTTTATAGGCTGTGTTGCTAGTGTTAGATTCTCTAATTCCTGTCTTTGTTTCTCTCTGATTCCTGCAAAACGTAAACAGTTTTAAAAATAGACCTTTAACTCACAATGTAACAAAATAAAATAAAATAAAAGGTCAAAAGCCCTTTATAAGTTCTTAATTCCCTAAACCTTACGTTAACATAAAATCCTTTAATTCAATTATGAAAATATAAAACAAAATTCGGAAAACCCATTTTTAAGTTTCTTAATTTCCATCATTGTTGCATTAAGCTCACTCTAAAAAACCACACAAAAAAAGTCAGTTCTCAAAAACCCAGAAAAGAAATACTAACAAAGAAATGTAGTTTTTCTCTTTTCCTCCTGATTCCCATTAATTTTCTAGTGAATCTACCAAGCAGATATTTACTACGAAAAAAGTAAAAGTCTTTACTTACTAGAAATTGACAAGTCGTTGATGTACTGTTGCTGTGTTTTTGGGGTCTCCATTGCTTGAAGAAGAGAAGAGAATATCAGTCAAATGCTCTATCTTTCTTTCTCTTTCACCCTCTCTAAACCAGAACAAAAAATTCGATACCCGTTAAATTCTACGTGCTGTCGTTCTGAATGTATAAAGACAGAGAAAGAAAGAGCGCCTCGAGAAGCCAAAAAATGGATTGTATTGGAAAAGGAACCAGCCGAAGGAATTTTTTTAAAGAAGAAAGCAATTTCCACGTGAAGGAGACAGCGACAGAGACAGGACAGG
>Ga0325405_1003413_pt1 | contig 16323 bp, 12 predicted proteins | sample PopdelMetagenome_21_FD_205663 | JGI IMG/M metagenome (GOLD analysis project Ga0325405, IMG submission 205663) | Populus deltoides microbial communities from Bellville, Georgia, United States - Xylem-Control-R2 | ecosystem: Host-associated > Plants > Phyllosphere > Stem > Wood/Secondary xylem...
TCTTCTTTATTATGTTTAGCTAAGTTTATTTTGTCAAGGTGAAAAGGTTACACTAATGGTGTAAGATTAAGTATAATATAAACTTAGCATGGATTTTAATGTTTGATATTAACATGTTTATAATTGTTATCTTACTCACTCTTAATACACTGCTTGTTAAATGGTTAATCTAGATTTGTGTTGTACAACCCTTGTGACACGACCAAAAGATTGATGTCTTCTCCCAAGTAATAAATAACCTGGCAAGACCGGGGTCGAACCATGGGGAGGTTAACTATATAAATTATAATAAACAACAACAACAACAACAACAACAATAATAATAAGTTAAAGAGAACTTTGAGATGTGATATTGATGTAAGGATTAAACAAGGATAAAATAATTGTCAATGTTAGAGGATCCACTAATGATATTTCAAACAAGTATAGTAAAAACTCTTTTTATTACTTAACTGGAAACCACACACAAAGAAGGTTCCAATCGGATTATAAATTGTTAACATGATTACATTAGTTATCTTATTCGAAGAATGCTAATACTTGTAAATGTTGTCAGGCATTCATGATTATAACTTATGTTAACAACAAATCAAGTTCCTTTCATAACACAGGTGTCGGTTATACCATACGGTTGGGCTATAAAAGTGTCAAGTATTTGTTGTACCAAGGGTTATACAACATAAATCTAGATTAACCATTTAACAAGCAAAGTATTAAAAGTGAACAAGATAAAAAAATATAAAACATGTTAGTATCAAACATTAAGGTCCATGTTGAGTTTATATTATACTTATTCTTACACCATTAGTGTAACCTTTTCACCTTGACATGATAAACTTAGCTAAATATAATGAAAGAGATAAAGATAAATAAACAAGGAAAGGAAATGAAAAGCATAAGCAAGAGATTAATATAAGCAAAACTTAAGCATTGCAAAATATAAAGAGAGAGCAAGAGCATGATCTTGATATGAAAACCAAGATGCCTAAATACATGACAAATGCCTCCTTTTATAGGCCAAAATTCAGAACTATTGATTTGTTGACTAATTATTGAATGAGTGGCTACATCTTGACTTGGTAACAATCCTTATCTTTTTGTCTGCCAAAAATATCATTGATAACGTCATAATTTGAACTGACTTAAATCATGAAAGTTCTAGAAAATTGTCTCAGCTTTCCAAGAAAAAAAGGTTGAGTCATTTGGACTTCTAAAACTCGAGATATAGGCTGAACACTAAACAATGTCTGGGCTGCAGGACATATTTGAACTTCTCCGTTGTTGCTATAATTTGGACTTGAAAACAACTTTTTTAAATCTTGGAATCCTTATGAAAATTTTAGGCCTATGTCTTAGATTTCCATCCATATAAGACAGACCTAAATCCAAGATCTACAGTTCCAGATATGACCCAATGACAGAGTGTTCCAGTTTGGACTGAATCAGCATCTCTTTTCTAAATTTGGCCCTCTCTTTATCCCTTCAATTTCCGTATTTAAACTCATCAATCAATCCTTTCATTTATGTGATAGGCCTGCATTTAAGATAAACATTTATCATAAATTAAAGTTATCTTATGGTATCAGACTTGTTATTATAAAACATGCTTTAGTTAAGGAGTTATTGATACTTCAAGTGCAAAATGATGATATAAAACCTTGATAAAATGATAAAAATGCACTTTTAAGTACTAATCACCTTGGTACAATGAATACTTGATCATTTCATAACCAACTGTATGGTATAACCGACACATGTGTTATGAAAGGAACTTGATTTATTGTTGACATAAGTTATCATCATGAATACCTGACAATATTTAAAAGTATTGACATTACTCAAATAAGATAATTAATACGATCATGTTAATAAGTTATAATCCGATTGGAACCTCCTTTGTGTGTGGATTCCTGTTAAGTAATAAAAAGAATTTATATTATACTTATTTGAAATACCATTAGTGAATCCTCTAACCTTGATATTTGTTTTATCTTTGTTTAATCCTTACATCAATATCACATCTCAAAAGTTCTCTTCAACACCTTTTTATTTATTATTTGTAATTTTATATAGTTGACCTCCATATGGTTCGATCACAGTCTTACCGGGTTATTTATTACTTCGACACTCCTACACTTGGAATACAACATCAATCTTTTAATTGTGTCAAATTATATATTTTATTTTATTTTTCTTTTAACTTTCATTGTTTTTCTAATTTTTGTTTCTTCTTTTTCTTTTTCTTTCCTTTTTGCACTTGTATGAGAGTTTGGTCATACACATTAAGTGGTAGACTTTGTAGGAAATCTTCATCCTCTTCAGAAAATATGGTTGAAAAATATAACCAGTCGCTTCATAATGAGAATAATCATGTTAGAACACTTAGAGACCACATGAATCCTACAAGAACAAGTGCACCATCATGTATAATTTCCCCTACTGATGCATCTCACTTCAATTTTAAACCAAGTATTATTCAACTTTTACCTACTTTTCATGGCTTAGATATAGAAAATCCATACTTGCATTTGAGAGAATTTGAAGAAGTTTGTAACACTTGTAATGACTTCAATTATAGCATGAACACCATCATATTAAAGCTTTTTCCTTTTTCTTTAAAAGATAAAGCTAAAACATGGCTACAAAATCTTAGGTCAGGATCCATTCGTGCTTAGGATGAAATGCAATAACAGTTTTTAAAGAAGTTTTTCCCTTCTCATAGAACAAACTCTTTCAAAAGACAAATCACAACATTCACTCAAAAGTCAGGAGAAACATTTTATCAGTGTTGGGATATATATAAAGACTTGATTAATACTTGTCCTCATCATGGTTTTGAAACATGGAGATTGGTTTCACATTTTTATAAAAGGTTAACACCTAAAGATAGGCAAATGGTGGAATTGATATGCAATGAAACTTTTGAAAATAAAGACCCTGATGAAGCAATGAAATACATAGACTTGTTAGCTAAAAATGCTTAGAATTGGGACACTACAGGTACTTATGAGGCACTGGGTAAAACTCAACCTCATACATCTAGTGGAGGTATGTATAACCTTAGGGAAGATCATGACTTCCAAGCCAAATTTGCATCTTTAGCTAGAAAAGTCGAGGCACTAGAATTGAAAAGGAGTGGTCAATTAAAATCTATTCAAGAAATTGTATGTCAAATCTGTGAAACTAATGAACACTTAACCAATGATTGTCCAACTTTGCATTCTTTTAAGGAATGTCTTCATAAGCAAGCCAATGCTTTAAACAGTTTTCAAAGGCCAAATCAGAATCTATACTCACAAACGTATAACCCTAGTTGGAGAAATCATCCAAATTTCAGTTGGAAGAGTGATAAAAATAATGCACAAACTTCATAACCATTTCAAGCACACCATAATTTTTAAAATTCTTATGGATAGGCACCTCCTTATGCTCCCCCTCCTAAAAAAAATCTTGAGGAAACACTGCATGCATTCATTGAAAAGCAAGAGAGAAGCAACACTAAAAATGCTCAAACTATGGCAGATTTGAAAGATACTCTTGCAAAGTTCACATCTGCTCTCAGTTGTCTAGAGAAAGGTAAGTTTTTATCTCAACCACTTCAAAATCCCAAAGGGCAATACAATTTAAGTGCGAGTAGCTCTAGAAGCCAACACATGGATCAAGTCAAATCAGTCATTACTCTCCGCAGTGGTAAGGTTATTGAAAAACATATTCTTGAACCTTGTGAGAAAAATGATGAGTTAATCATTGAGGGTAAGGAAAGGGTTGAACTTGAACATTGCAAAGAAAAGACTAATTCCCCACTAGTACTTCCATTTCCTTATGTTATGACCAAATAAAGGAAAGTCAATCACAATTATGAAATCTTTCAAACTTTCAAACAAGTAAGGATCAATATACCATTTTTGGATGCTATTAAACATGTACCTTCTTATGCTAAATTTTTAAAAGACTTGTGCATTATGAAGAGAAAACTGAATATGAAAAAGAAAGCTTTTTTAGCCGAACAGGTAAGTGTCATTCATCAAAACAATAATGCTTTGAAATATAAAGACCCTGGTTGTCCTACAATTTCATGTTTTATTGGAGAACATAAAATTGAAAAAGCTTTGCATGATCTTGGAGCTAGTGTAAATTTACTTCTATATTCAGTTTTTTAAAGTCTCAATCTAGGTGAGTTAAAACCAACTTCTGTAACTCTTTTACTTGCTGATAGATCTGTAAAAGTGTCTAGAGGAATAGTTGAAGATGTGTTAGTACAAGTTGATAAATTCATTTCCTGTGGATTTTATTGTTTTGGATACACAACCTGTTGAAGCATCTAATTCAATTCCAGTTATTTTAGGACGTCTATTTCTTGCAACTTCTAATGTATTGATTAATTGTAGGAATGGACTGATGAAGTTATCTTTTGGAAACATGACATTGGAAATGAATGTTTTTAACATTTGCAAGCAACCTAGAAATGATAATGATTTATAAGAAGTAGACTTGATTAAAAATTTAGTTTATGATCAATTTGAAACTACTTCCAATGAAACTGAGTTTAATGAATCTGAAGATTTACAAATGGTTTATTTTCAGGAAGAATCAAAGGCAAGTAGTTGGAGACCAAAAATTGAGGAATTGCTACCACGATCAATAACATTTGCAAGCAACCTGGAAATGATAATGATTTATAAGAAGTAGACTTGATTGAAAAATTAGTTTATGATCAATTTGAAACTACTTCCAATGAAACTCAGTTTAATGAATCTGAAGATTTGCAAATGGTTTATTTTCAGGAAGAATCAAAGGCAAGTAGTTGGAGACCAAAAATTGAGGAATTGCCACCACGATCAATTGAGTCCATACCTTCAAGTGTTCAACCACCAAAACCTGATTTGAAGTCATTACAATTTAATCTCAAATACTCATTTTTGGGAGAAAATAAAACTTTTCCGGTAATAATTTCTTCTAAACTTAATGCTCATCAAGAAAGTAAGTTATTACAGACTCTAAAATGCATAAAAATGCATTAGGATGGACCATAGCTGACATAAAAGGAATTAGTCCTTTGATTTGCACACACAAAATTTATTTAGAGGAAAATGCTAAACCCTCTAGAGAAATGTAATGAAGGCCTAATCCTAATATGAAAGAAGTAGTAAGAATGAAGTCATTAAGCTTCTAGATAATGGAATCATTTATCATATTTCTGACGGCAAATGGGTAAGTCCTACCCAAGTTGTACCTAAACAATCTATAGTCGCTGTGATAAGATCTTACTCTTGCTCTTTTTCTTTGTATTTTGTAATGTTCAAGTTTTATTTCATGTTATATTAATATCTTGTTTATGTTTTTCATTTCCTTTACTTTACTTAGTTAATGTATATCATTATTATGTTTTTATTTTGTTTATTTATGTTTCTCTTCTTCATTATATTTAGCTAAATTTATTTTGTCAATGTGAAAAAGTTACACTAATGGACTTTAATATTTGATATTGACATGTTTATAATTATTTCCTACTTACCCTTTATACCTTGCTTGTTAAATGGTTAATCTAGATTTGTGTTGTGCAACTCTTGGTACAACAAATACTTGATCATTTCATAACCAACTGTATGGTATAACCGACACCTATGTTATGAAAGAAACTTGATTTGTTGTTGACATAAGTTATCATCATGAATACCTGACAATATTTGCAGGTATTGACATTACTCAAATAAGATAATTAATATGATCATGCTAATAAGTTATAATCCAATTGGAACCTCCTTTGTGCGTGGTTTCCTGTTAAGTAATAAAAAGAATTTATATCATATTTAGTTGAAATATCATTAGTGGATCCTCTAACCTTGACATTTGTTTTATCCTTGTCTAATCCTTACATCAATATCACATCTCAAAAATTCTCTTCAACGCCTTTTTCATTTATTATTTATAATTTTATATAGTTGACCTCCTTATGGTTCAACCCCGGTCTTGTCAGGTTATTTATTACTTCGACACTCCTGCACTTGGGATAAGACATCAATATTTTAATCGTGTCAGTTGTTTTTTAAGTGTGAGAGTATTGATAGAATTTTGGTTTTCTTTGTTGTTTATATAAAAAAAGAAAGTTTAAGTTTTATCTTTTAAACTCTCATTGGTTTATGAGAATATGAGTATTATATATGAGAATTAGTTGAGATAGATGAAAATATAAATTGAATGAATGAGTATGCATGTAAATTTTAAAGTTTAATTAGTTTAGGAATTGACTTTGAAAATATGTCATGTTGACTTTATATTGTTGTACCAGTGTAAGCTTTTTGAGCCTTCAACATTATATTCCTTGATTGTGCATTCTTTTAATTATATGTATCTTTAAAACTTGCTTCATATCTTGTTGAGATTACATTCACATTACATGTGTACATGAAGATGATAAAGGCATTAGGAATTTTAACCACTTGAGCTAAAAAGCCAACCTAAAGTATATTATTCTAGTGAGCTCCTTTTCAGCTTGTTTATCTTTTCTTTGCATTACCCAAGTGTAAGCCTTAACTTTTATATGTTTTCCTTTTTCTCTGACCAAGGATTAGTATAGCATATACTTGTTAATATCTCATGGGATTATGGTTGGAAATTATGTGAAAAGAAAAAAATGATACTTGATGAAAAGAATGAGCAAAGTTGCTAAAGGTGAAAGAAAAAAGAAGAAGAAAAGTGTTCCATTGTGCTCTTAAAATTTTATGTTGATGGAGCTTAAAATAAAAAGAAGTTAAGTATTTGTGCTTAAAGATGGAAAATTGGTGTGCTTTGATGGGATATTTTGTTTCAAAAATCATTTTTTTTTCGAATGCTCTACTTCATTTGGTTTTAGCCTTTTCTTTTTCTTTCTTTTACCTCACCTTAACCTTAGCCCCATTTCAACAAAAAAATAAGACTTTTTGATTCATACATTGCTTGTAATATTTTAGTAATGGAGATGAGATTGAAGAGCAAGCTTATGGTAGAACATATTTATTTATTGAATTTGAGAGATTTAAAACATAAGCCCTAAACATGTGAGTGTTGGAGTGTATATCAATAAGAGGACCTATTACTTTGGCATGACATAGATTTCATTTAAATCCCAACAGTTAATTGAGTTTTGAAGTTCACATGTAAATAAATTCATGAAAATTTATGTTCTTTTATCCTTCTTGATTGTATTCTTGTTTATAATGTATATATTCTTGAACATTGATGGGAGATTAATCCTAGTTATTTTATTTATTTCACTTAAGTTTGATTTTATCTCTTTTTTCTCGAGGACGAGCAAGAGCTAAGTATGGAGGTATTTGATGCACCCATATTATTTGATGGTTTTACCCATATTTGCTTAGTATTTTGCCTATGTTTATATATATAATGCCTTGATATTCTTTGTTTTATATTTTGAAGGCACTTTTGGAAGTAAGATTCAAAAAGAAGTAAATTGAAGATAATTATTAGATTTGACATCCGATCGATGTTTTGTGTAGAACATGAGCTCTAGAGGTCGAAATCAAGTTATTCTAGTGGAATTAGAAAGCTAACATCCATACCTTTCTATACATATATGGAAAATAAAAATAAAACAAGAAAGAGCATGGAAATCATAGCCTTCAAAGACAAATCTTGCATTCTACCAGTGTTGACCTTTTGCCACTTTGACTTGAATATCTTATGTTAGAGAAGTCCATTTGATGCAAACTTAATTTTCTTGGATTCCAGACTCGAAGACATATCAGCCTACCAAATTTCATTAGAAATATAGCTCATATAAGAGAGATATGATTTTTCTGATATGACATATAAATTCTACCAACAGACAGGTTTTGTGAAGAAACAAGTCCAATTTACTTTCCAAAGCATCCAAATCGACATCCAAGTCCTTATTTGGGAAATTTAACTCCTCTAATTCCAGAATCAAAGCTTGAAGATTTTATATAAGACTATTTCTTTTTTTTAGAAAAATAATTATTACACTATTTAAATGTAAATTTTCTACTTAGAAAAAGACTATTTTGTAGGAAAGAGGGATTATGGTTTCCTATCATATAAAAAGAAAGAGAGAAAGGAAGGGAAGATGACCAGAAAAAGAAGAAAAACTCACCCTTCCCTCATTAACCTGAAATCATGTATTCATCTTTTGTTTGGATTTGTTTTTTTAATAAGCATTCAAGGCTAAGTTTTTTTTTTGTTGCAAAGGAACAGAAACTTTCGAATTTCAAGAACTATGAGAACTATTTTACCTTTTGTTTTCAGTTTATATGAACTATGAGAACTATTTTACCTTTTGTTTTCAGTTTATATGATGAGTTTGCTATCAAAATTAGAGTTGTGATATATAAACTTGTGAAGCATTTGAGTTTAATAAATGTGGCGGATCTATGTTATTAATTTTAGAAAAAACATTCGTCAAATCAAACATAAACTGCAGACAGTTTGTTGTCTAGTTCTTAAAGCTACCATTCAAGTCTAAACATTTTCAATATATGTGTTTGTTTAATGAAAAAGATTCGAGCTGAAATGTTAAGATATACATTTAAGTTTTTAATGAGCTTTTTATGGACAAGTAACATACCAAGTAAGCACAAAAATACTATACAACGGTTTTAATTGATGATAATTCAAGTATTTAAAAAAAATCATTCCCATCTTCAAATTAATTATCGAAGAAAGAAAAGAATAGAAATTATGTTCATGTTGATTTTTCAGCCCAATCGGTCCATCCAATACACTACTGCTACTCCGTCTACATTACTTCACCCCAGAGAAAGGGGAAAATAAAATAAAACACACTCTCTCTTTTGTTCTCTCAACCAAGGTTGTCAATTTCGTTTCGATAGGTGTTTCATTTTTCAATTGGAATAAAATGTTTCAGTTTCGAAGTGTTTCGGCGTGCCGTTTCGGGGTTGTACTGTTCATATATATATATATATATTAAACAAACATAATTCAAATTTAAGATAAATTAATTATAAATTATGCAATCCAAACACAATGCCAAACAAATATAATTTTAAAATTTAAAATATTTCAAAATAGTCAAGATTAAATAGATCTTTAGCTTTATAAAAGCAATTCAACTTAAACAAAATATCAAAATATTATAAAAGTAAAATGTTTTAACACAAATATTTTAAATATAAAGTTAGGTTAATGTTATCAAGGCTAATGGAATTTAAAGCATCATTTATTTTGCTCAAATTCCTACAAAGTATAAACATGAAAAAAAACAAAATGAATATAAACCATATATATTAGTGATAAATCTAATTTTAAAAAATTAATATCATTGTTAATAAAAATAATAATAATAATTTTCAATATTATTATTAATGTCATTATTATTGAAAATTGTAATGAAAAAAAACTTTTTATAATTGGATGGTTTAATTAATTAAATTGAACAAGGTTCAATTTGATTCAATGATTTTTCAAGAGCGGAACGGAACATGTGAAATGAAACAGGAAAGTTCCAGGTGGAATTTAGCTGAAAAATCCGGAACGAATCTAGATTTAAAATGAGATAAAATTTATTCTGTTTTATTTTATTTTCTAAACTATTATGGAATATTTTAGACAAAACAGAATGAAATTAACAACTTTCCTCTCAACAAAGAAACCAAAAAAACAAGGGGCCAAAACTCTCCTGTCCTCCACCCAAATCATGAACCTCTCTCTCTCTCTACTACCTTCCTCCTCTGTAGACGGCGGAGACACCGACATACCCGACCCATGGTACGGAAACATCCAATACCTCCTAAACATCTCAACAATAGGTCTCTTCTTTTGCATATTCATCTTCCTCTTCGCCAAGCTCCGCAGCGACCATCGCCGCATGCCTGTATTCTCCGCCTTAACCACCAAGCTCCTCGCCGTATGGCACGCTACCGGCCGTGAAATCGCCAGCCATTGCGGTGCTGACGCGGCTCAGTTCCTTATAATTGAAGGTGGAAGCTTTGCTGTTGTTTTTTCAATTGGGGTCTTGTCAACTGGTGTTTTGCTTCCTTTAAATGTATATGGAGGGAGTCAAGTTATAAATGATGAGTTCTCTAAGACTACTATTAATCATATCGAGAAAGGTTCAAGCTTTCTGTGGATTCATTTTGTTTTTGTTGTGCTTTTAGTTCATTTTGGTATGCCATTGATTGAAAAGAGGCTTAAAGTTACTAGATTTAGAGATGGGAACGGGAATTTAAGTGACCCAAATGCGAATTCTACTGCTGCTTTTACTATAATGGCTCAAGGATTGCCTAAAAGTATTGGAGATGATAGGAGGGTTTTACAAGAGTATTTTCAATATCGGTATCCCGGTAAGATTTATAAGGTTATTGTGCCTGTGGATTTGTGTGCATTTGATGATTTAGCGACGGAATAGGTTAAAGTTAGGGATGAAATTACTTGGTTGGTTGTGAAAATTGATTCGAGGCTTTTGCCAGAAGAGAATGTGGGGCGTGGTGGTGGAGATGGGTTTTGGGAGAAGTTGCGACGTGTGGTGATTTGGCTGTGGAGAAATGTGAACAGTCGGTGGGAAAAGATGATGGATAAGTTGGGGTATATGGATGAGGAGAAGTTGAGGATGTTGCTGGAATTAAGGGTGGAGTTGGAGACGAAGTTGGCAGAATATAAAGAAGGTCGCGCACCAGGTGCTGGAGTTGCATTTGTGATATTTAAGGATGTTTACACGGCTAAACAAGCAGTTCAGGATTTTTGCAATGAGAAGAAGAGGCGATTTGGCAAATTCTTTTCTGTCATGGAGTTGAGGTTGCAGAGGAACCAATGGAAAGTTGAACGAGCTCCATTGGCGCCAGATATTTACTGGAACCATTTGGGGTCGTCAAAGTTGTCTATGAGGTTGAGGAGATTGTTTGTGAACATGTGCTTGCTGTTAATGCTTGTATTCTTCAGTTTTCCTCTTGCTGTGATAAGTGCTTTGAACAGCGCTGGTCGAATTATTGACGCAGAAGCAATGAATAATGCGCAATCATGGTTGGATTGGGTACAGATTTCCAGCTGGTTAGCATCCCTAATCTTCCAGTTCCTGCCGAATGTTATTATATTTGTCAGCATGTATATAATAACTCCATCAGCTCTTTCTTATCTGTCCAAGTTTGAACGTGATCTAACAGTGTCCGAGGAGCAAAGAGCTGCACTTCTGAAGATGGTTTGTTTTTTCCTTGTAAACCTTATTCTATTGAGAGGTCTTGTTGAGTCTTCTTTGGAACGTGCAATCCTAAATATGGGAAGGTGTTATTTGGATGGAGAAGATTGCAAGAGGATTGAGCAATACATGAGTGCATCATTTCTGTCAAGATCTTGTCTCTCTTCACTTGCATTTCTAATCACAAGTACTTTCTTGGGGATATCTTATGATCTTTTGGCTCCCATCCCTTGGATGAAGAAGAAAATTCAGAAGTTTCAAAAGAATGACATGCTCCAGCTGGTGCCTGAGCAAAGTGAAGAGTACCCTTTGGAAGGTCAAGCCATAGATGCTCTTCAGAGACCACTGATCCCTGATAACGTGTTTGATTCTCCCAGGTCGAATCAAATTGATGAAGAGGGACAAGATCTCTCCACTTATCCAATCAGCGGAACCTCTCCCATCCCCAAGCAGACATTTGATTTTGCTCAATATTACGCATTTAATTTGACAATATTTGCGCTGACCTTGATATATTCATCATTTGCTCCACTTGTTGTCCCTGTCGGTGCAGTTTATTTTGGGTATAGGTATGTGGTTGACAAGTACAACTTTCTGTTTGTATATAGAGTCAGGGGGTTTCCTGCTGGAAATGATGGGAGATTGATGGATACTGTATTGTGTATCATGCGGTTCTGTGTTGATCTATTCCTCCTTTCAATGCTTCTGTTCTTCTCAGTTCAGGGTGATTCCATGAAGTTGCAAGCCATTTTCACAATTGGATTATTAGTATTGTATAAATTATTGCCTTCCGATAATGATAGTTTTCAACCAGCTCTTTTGGAACGTATACAAAACGTTGACAGCATTGTAGAGGGACCCATTGATTATGAGGTATTCTCACAACCCAGGTTTGACTGGGATACATATCATTCATAGCTTGAAGCTTAACAATTGCATGCAGTTAATCAATCTGTGACTTTTGTGGTATTCGCTTCATTGCTCTTATGTACATCTTTCTAGTCTTCGAGTAGGTTGTATAGTTTTTTGTAAGGTTTTTGCTCTGTTTCAAGAACTCCCTTTGAACTCTTTCTAACGAGTTACAAGAATTTGCTGCTACGTTGTATTTTGAATAGCGGGAAATGTTATAACTTCTCTTTACTTCCATCATTAAACTACACTAATTTCTTTTATATTTCCTCTGGCCGATTATGCTTCATTCAATGTCCTACTTGCTTCATGGAAGATATTTACATCCTGGCTAGGTTTATCTTAGATTATTACCAGGCATAGGTTTCTTAAAGACCTTATTAAGAAACTGGACTAGGTGGTGGTTTGTTGAAACTAGTAATGCTTAAACTTGAAATTGGTGCAAGGTTGTTCCGTGTTGTGTGCACAAGTATATGTATATTATTATCAGTTGCTTATGATGGGTTGCTTTCTCTTATTCCATCACGTCAGAACTGAAATTTTAAGATTTGTTAACAGCACCCAGTTAGTTTCAGGTCCTGCATAAGAAATATGTGCGCAAGCAACTGTTTGTTATAAACGGAGATTTATATTTGTATATACTATATACTGCTGTGAAGTTTGTATATGCATAGGTCGGTCTAGTATACTTTTTCTGTGTTGAATTCTTGACTCCTAGCTTATAAAATATGCATGGACACAAGATGCTCTGTGATATCATTATATTGAGCTCGTTGCAGTGTGAAGCCTGAGAACACGCATACAGAACACCTAGCTGGTTGGTTGTCTTTGCTTTATTACTGATGCGCCATTGTTGAGTTGCAAGCCCTATGCATCAGTCTCGCCATCCATATAATGCTCTACATGCTCCTGAATCCTGATTTTTAGCTTAATATTGGGAGATAATCTGGACTTGAATTCATCACCATTTGTTCTGTCATGGATTGTGAAGGTAAAACACCCTTTTCTGTAAAGTTTGATCCCATGGTAGGAATTTATGTCCTGGTGAGAAATAGTCAGTAGGGGAAAAGTTAAACCATCTCCGGTGCCTTTATTATGGCTTGAAGGCCATATCAACGTGATCTCCACAGTTCACGTTGTTGCTCGGCTACGTTTTTCGCACACCCAGAATTGTCCACTGAACTTTATTGGAGCTGAGGAAACTATCAAAATAAGAGGGACCTCTATTGCTCTTTTGCTAACTGGATACACTGTACGAGAAGAACAAAAAGGGGCAACCTGTAGCTTGTTGAGAACTATTGCTTTTAATGGATTAGGCTTTGAGACCTGCATCGATGAATCAGCAATTTTGGACCTGGTCCACGTGAATATGAGTAGTGTAATAGTTTTCCAGTCCGTTTTTAAACATTCAGCAAAGTATGGTACTGTCTTTACTGAATCCAAAATTATTATCATCTATGTACAAACCGAAACACAACGGTATGGATTTTAACATCCAAATCTGATTAGATATCCATAAACCATCTCTAATTCAACCCAAGCTTGATCTGGTTTTTATAATCCGATTTCAACCTGAAAGATGTTAAAAAAAAAAAAAAATCAAATTTGACATGCAAAGTTCACGACGCGGTCTTACCTTAATAGGATCAACAAGAATAGCATCACAAATTATTGGAAGTGTTCTTTCATTAAATGGATGAATCGCCGCGAATTTTCCATGCAGATGATTGTGCCTTGGCTCATCAGGAAATATGGAAACAACAGTATCAGCCAGCATGGTTTCCACTCGAGTTGTGGCAACCACTATTTCACCCAGATCTCCGTCCAGAGGATAAGCAAATGAGGTCAAAACACCAAATTCCACCGGTTCCTTGTATCCATAACAGCTTGCGACTTCCTTTCTTTGATATCCACATAATCTACCTCCAACAGAAAATTCCTAGACAAGCAGAACATGATATAAAAGAATAACACCACACTCCCAAGAAACAGAAATAGCTTACCTCGACATCAGATATAGCTGCCCGTAAGGTGCAATCCCAGTATACTAGCCGAAGATCCTTCAACTTTCTAGAAAGTGTTTTGCTGCTGTTGAAAGAGAAGAAACTGTAAACTTTATATATATATATATATATATATATATATATATATATATAAATGCAATCCCACAGATCAGTAAATGATTACTCTCTCTCTCTCTCTCTCTCTCTCTCTCTCTCTCTCTCTCTCTCATAATTGTGTGGCTAGGCTCCTGAAACAAATGGATAAATTCCATTTGTCACCATGGATGAGTGCTAATTCATAAGAGTAGAAATATTACAAGTCACAAGGTTGTTTGTGTTCTATTGATTGTGACTTTGTTTCGCTTATTTAGATCACAAGAAAAGATATGTATCTTCTACTAGAAAAAAAAGTAGTCTAGTCGATTCGGGTTCAGACACAACTAGGAAATGTTCTGGAGGCAATAACCAGCCCTTTGCTGTACCTGAATTTCTCAAGCCCCTCATATGTAAACAAACATAGGTAGGAATTGATAGTGAATATGCCATCTAACTAATAAGTGTACGTGACACTAATTTTATTAATGTAAACTATATTTATTATTAATAAAAACTTTTTTATTTTTAATATTTAATTAATGAATCTAGAGTAAAGATAAAGTTTATGGGATAAAAATGTTTTACAAATGAAATTAGAAAGTTGTTATAATTATAAGATTCTCATTGCATCAAAGCATGTTCCTAAATGTTTTCGATCAATGTTCTATTAAGATTGGATATCAATTAGAGTTGTTAAGACCGATACATATTATGTTTCTTTCCTTATAAAAAAAAGCAGTTGCTCTTATAAACTAAGATATAAAAAATACCTAGAACTAATATATATGTGCTTCTCATAAAACATGTACACTAAACTAATCCGCATAAGAATTCCATATGAAGAGACCACTTACGTTTTTGGAAAGGCTCTTGTAATAATTGTGTAAGTGATCCTTAAACTTAAGATTACTAAGTTATCTCATATAGAGAGTGTTATGCTTGTATTCTAACCACACGTTATTCTAATCAAGGGTAACAAATGGGTATATATTGGGTATAACATAAACTATATGAAGGCATTTGAGTAATCAAGAGAGAATTCATCACCCTAGATGAATTAGAAAAAATATTTCATTTGTTCTCAGATAGTATTAATTGTAAAACCCTTGGCCAATGTGGAATGAGTTTTGAAAAGTATTTTAAAATCTTATTCAAAGAATCAATGACAATAATATTTAAAACTACCATAATTTGACAAAGCATATATACTTTATGATATAATATTTAAATTAGAACATTCTTGGTCAAGGGATATTATTTACACTGAGAAATTAGTTACTAAAAAGTTAAGTCAAACCACTTATAACTTTCCTAATATTTAGAGGATATGATAGGTTACTAGACATTGTACTTAATCTTTAAATATAAATCAACCAATTGTTGAATTGATAATAAATTAAACTATTTAATTTATTTAATCTTATTTTATTTAGGATTATGATTTATATTTGGGTTAACTTATTAGGGAATCTAATAGGTCATACACATAAGAACCCTTGGTTAAAAATTAAAAATGGAATGATTAATCAAGTGTGGCATGAATGTAAATAAATTTAAGAAATTGAGGGCTAGAATGTAATTAATATAAGGGATTACAATTTTAGATCCAGAAAAAATCAAGTAGGGACTTGATTGAATAAATTTTTAAAATTATCCTAAAAAATAATATATGTGATATTATTTAAGGGGAAAATTGATCTTTTGCTATGTATAAGATTTTTAGATTTTTCTATAAATAGAATGTTAGGCCTCTTATTTCCTAAGAGAATGTGAGTAGAGTATAGTACAGAAATACCTAAAATACAAAAGAAAAGAGTTAGCACTCTAAAGAATAGCAATCCCTCTCTTCTAAAAAGGTTTTGGAGATTTCTCACTAGTGATTCATGTGAATTATCATTAGTGGCCGAATATTTGAACGACTTGTGATTTGTGACAACCCAACCTTAAAATAAATATTCAAAACTGAAAAGAACATTTGATATTCAGGTAATTTTCGCATAGGCTCTTAACAACTCTAGATCTATCTAACAGAATCCTTATGACTCCCGAAAAAATCTTAAATATTGTTTTTATTATGCATGTGTTTCGGGAAACCCAATGATAATGGATTACTCTCTCTCTCTCTCTCTCTCTCTCTCTCTCTCTCTCTCT
>Ga0325405_1003418_pt1 | contig 16315 bp, 11 predicted proteins | sample PopdelMetagenome_21_FD_205663 | JGI IMG/M metagenome (GOLD analysis project Ga0325405, IMG submission 205663) | Populus deltoides microbial communities from Bellville, Georgia, United States - Xylem-Control-R2 | ecosystem: Host-associated > Plants > Phyllosphere > Stem > Wood/Secondary xylem...
TTGCTTGTCTTCCGCTTGCAGGTTGAATAGATGAAAATTACGAGGGCAAATTGGATAGCTAGCACAGGAAATACAAATAAATAGGAAGTAATACAAGACCTGAAATTTTTTTGGTGAAATAGTTTGAAGAAGCGTGATATTTAATAATATTATGTTTTAGAACTTGATATTATTTATAATTTTGTTGATTAAACATTGTAGTTTTCAACTATGATCTAAATTTATGTAAAATTTATGTATAAATTTATTTTTAATAATAACACATTAAAATAATCTAAAAATAAAAAAATCAAGAAAAAAATTTAAGTTTTTAAAAAACACAATTTCTACTGCAAAAACAAATATTATGAAAACGCTAAGATATAAATATTGAGATTTTTTCGAGCTATAGAGGTAGAACATCATGGGATTTACAGGAGTTGGACTAGGTTTGCCAAAAGATTGGATTCATATCTATCTAATTAAAAAGAAAATCAGAAGATGGTCGACAGGAATTTTCTTGTTAAAGGAGTCTATTTCTTTCTCAGGCTCTCATTTCCCAAACGTCTCGAGCAGTTTAAAAAAAAGAAGAAAAAAGGCTGGGAGGTCCAAAATACATGGGCCTCACATTGTACTCAAAGAACATCTAAAATGAAACAGCATGGATCATAGTTTCAGTGTCATTGTGGGCTCCGAGTGGAATTTAACCTCAAATTTTACAAACAATCGCTACTCTCTTCAAGCATGTTCTTTGTTCGTAAGCCAACAGTTTATTCCAACATGGTCATTTATGTTCTCATTTTGTTCTTCATTCCTAAGCCAATAACATGTTATTTTCCCACCGATTTGCTTCGATGGCCGTCAGTCGATGGTGATGATGGACATCGTCACCATAGCGAGTTGCCAGACACCAGCCATGCGAACAACTATCACATCAGCCGAGGCCAAAACCACCTCTACTGTCATTATTTACCACTGTCTGGGGACTTCATGATCGTGATTTGTTTGAAGTTTCGGATTTTCTTTTTTATCCGAGAAAGATGAGGATGTATCAATTTTTTAATTGGGTTATTGGAGGTTTAAAATAATGGGTTTTTAAGTTATGTTTGGTTAATATCACAAAATAAAATAATGGAGATAAAATTATATTTAGTTGAAGATATAAATACGAAGAAATATAATAAATTTGTTTTTGATGTATGTTTTTAAATGATTTTATATCATTTTAAAATAGAAAAAAAATAAAAATATTTTTTATAGCCCAAATATTTCTATGTTTTTTTTATTCAGATAATAATTAAATGCTACATAAAAATTAAACACAACTATGTATACAATGTATATAATTATTCAACAAGTTATGTTTTTTTCTTAATAGATTTAAATTTATTGTTCCACAAACAAGGAACAATGGGTAGAGGCCTAGGAAATATTTTTTCTAGTTTTTTCTTTATATTCATATTGGATCTTAAGAATCATTTTGATTTCTTTTTAATTTTTATTTATGAATCATGTGACCAAATTAGAATAAAAATAAGTTACAGATATATAGATTTCCTATTAATTTTCAATAACTTTAGTTTCATTTTATTTCTTATAAAATAAAAATTTTATTTTTAGGTAAAAAAATAACAACACAATTTTGCAAAATGAAACTAAAGTTATTGTAAAGCCAGTAAAAATATCATAAAATAAGAAATGCATGCATGATTGAAAAGTTATCAGTTTTTGAAAATAATTTTTTTCACACACAAGTGTACATAAAAAGAAAACGACATAGTTTTGCAAAATAAAAATAATATTATCACAAAGCCTTTAAAAAAATAAAAATAAATGCTTGAATGGAAGGCTGTCAATTTCTCAAAAATGATTTTTTTTTTCACACATACATGCATGCATGAAATACAGCAGCATAGTTTTATTAAATGAATCATGGCCATTGGTTTTTAACTGTTAATCTAGACCCTTCACCATAGTTTTACACTATGGCCTAGATGCTGAGTTGCTTTTTTCGCACAATTTTTGCAGTTTTTCATAGGTTCAAAGTTGTGTCTCTTAGGCTGAGCATGCTGTTGACATTCATGTGAGGAGAGCGGAGTGTATCTTGGTGCGTTTAGGAATGTGTTTTTTTTAAATTTAATTTTTTTTATAATTTTTACTATTTTAATATATTAATTTTAAAAATAATTTTTTAAAAATAAAAAAATACTATTTTAAATTATTTTTAAATAAAAAATACTTTAAATAACAACTACTATCACCACCGTTCTATACAGGCTGGCGGTGGAAGGCATGAGTGAGATAAACGAGAGGCCAAATGTCCTGCCAGAACAATGAAGAAAATAGGAAAGAAACAAACATACAGTGGTCTGGGGAAGAAGGCATTGTTTTGGTGCCATGTACCACAATGACGTCGTTCTGGCCTTCTCTAGATTTTTTCTTTCTTTCTTCTTGAGTGAATGAACTGTTTCACTTAAAGGTCATTTTCACTTAAAGTGAAAAGCGTCATTTCACGTACTATTTCTTAAAAAAATTGTTAAATGATGTCATTTATAATTAAGGGAGAGTTTTGTTATTTTAGAATGGTCCTCCAAGTTTTTCTTCTTTTCACGTTAAGTCCTTGGATCTTTAATTATTTTATTTTTGGCCAATCTCAACCTTTTCTCCTATTTCTTTCAATTTCATCGTCATTGCATTAAATATAGTCCTTCAATGTTGGCGACTCTTCCAATTTGGTCATTAACTTTCTAATTTTTAATTTTTAGCTAATTTCAACCTTTTTCTCTCAATTTATTCTTATTTTTATCATTGATTGCATTAAAATAATTCTTCAATTATAATTTTCATATTTGAAATAAAATATTAAATTATATAATTAAATTTAATTATATTATTTGAAATACCGCTGGAAATGAATTGAATATACTATATTTTTGAAATTATTTTTGTTATGAAAATTATTATTTTTTATTACAAGAACCCTTATACTTTTTAAAAATAATCTAAAATATAAGTATTTTGAATAATATTTATATAAATAGACCTATCTCATATGTTAGAAAGGGATCGTATTGTTCTTTCATGAGCACGATTCACTAACATGTTCAAATATTCAAAAACTAATGCTGCAATGTTCCATCAATTGCCTGCATAAATCCTCTTGATTCCACCCTGTTGTATATGTTCTACCGCGAGTTTGTCATTGTGCTTTAGAACAGTAGAATAAATATAGTACATAGATGGAGCTGAGACAGTATCTTCTGCCATGGCATTCACCATTGTTTGCTGATGAAACTCATTACTCCACAAATAACCATATATCACACATAAACGAAAAACGTTGTGGTTCACATCTGGGAAACTAAAGGAAATCACCATTGTTTGCTGATAAAAAAGCTTGGACATGGAAATCCAAAAGCTTGATCTTGGAAAATGTAACTGTCACCTTAGATATTGCTTACTAGTCACAAATGCGTGAACATCTGAGCATCATAGACACGCATACCACCATAACATGAAAAATGAAAGAAAAAAAGGTTCATCTATGCCAACCCTTTTGAGGGAGATTTAGGGATTGCACTTCATCAAGCTTTCTCTGATAATCTTGATCGAATTCGGATCCATCCAAAGCATTCAACTCATGATATAGTTCCTGCACAAGAAGAGAGATTTTAAGGTGGGATCACAGGAACAAAAGCTAAAGCTTTTGAAGCCCCAAATAAAGTCCAACATTCTTCAACTGTAGTTAGATAAGCCAAAAACTGATATTAGTTAAATAAGTTAAACCCAGAGCTGCAATGCTCACATGGACTATGCGTGCGTAGCAGACTGAAACGAGCGATTAAAAGGAAATCAACAATGCTTTTTTTATTCTTCTTCTTCTGAGAATTCGATATTTGAAGTTAATTAATGAAGCAAATTCCAACAGTAATTATAGCCAATGACCAAGTTTCAACTAAGACATTCTACGTACAGACATTGATCAACAAGTAGCAGCATCCCAGAAAGACACAGCACAGCACAATTACCTATATAAATGCAAGCATCGTTTTTACAATTGCCCTCCATGTTTTTAAAAATTATATTTTATATCCTAAACTTTGATATAAATTACATTTTATATCCTAAATTTTAATATGCATATAACAATTTACATCTTAAATTATCCTATAATTTAGTTTATTTTACACTCACTAATTACATAAACTGTAGTTTTTGAAAATGCAGAAAATAAGTGTAAAAATAGCTAAACTATAAGATAATGAAAATAATTTTACCTATTATTTTTCTATATTATTTTTCTATAAAATTATTGTAGCAAATCAAAGTTCTCCCCTCTAATTTGCTTTGGCATATTTTATTCAGATACAATAATTAATTTAATCATGTGAATTGTTCCAACCATGCTATAATTAAAACGGAAATATGTCATCATCCTCTAGAGGTTATACACACGGTTCGAAACCCAGGTCTTGAAAGGGACGACAATGTTTACACCATATGCAAACTATCATCCTCAACCTCACAGTCACTTCCATGGAATAAAGTTCAGACCTCCAGCAGTAAATGTGATTCTTATTCCACTATCATTGAACTATAGTTATCAGATCCGCCGACATAGCTCACAACCTAATCAAACTTGACAATGATTTTTTTCTTGGGATAATATTTTTCTAAAAAATCCAAAAACTAAATCAATAAACCTATGAACATTGGCAACCAAAAATTGAAATCAATTAATAGGGAAGATGATCAATGAATAGTTACCAAGATGATTGACTTTTTATATATATTAACGAAAAGTTACATTTTAAATTACTAAATCTATTATTATCGGGAGGACAAATCTCAAAAGGTCAATAAGTTAATCATGTCAAGGATAACGAATATTACGAGTCAATCACACATATAACCACCAGACTTGCCATTTGCCATCTTATCAATGAGATCAGAAGCATCATGAGGAAAAAAATAAAAAAAATCAGAAACGTCCAATCTATCTCAATCCACTGTCCGAAAAAAACCAGAACAAAATAAAAAGAAAAGGTCGGCTTTTTGTCGGCAAACGACCTTTTCTCTTTCACTTACTTTCTGGCGTCTTAAAAAGCAGAAAAAAACATCAACATCTCCGGTCCAAAACAAAAAAAATAGAAAAAAAAGAAGCTTTGATTACAACGAACACCAAAGCCAACTACCATCAAAAGCAACCCCTAATAAACAAACACAAAGAAGTAGTGTGAGCAAACGCTTTTACAGCCCGAAAACAAGAAGCGCGCACAAGGGAAAGGAAACTTCTCCCTTCTTCTGTTATCATTCATACACACTACTCCTTTTACATTCTTTTTTTTTTCTCACCGTGTACTGATCAAAAACCACAGAATGTCGTTTTTTGTTGGATTGATTATCGGTCTTGCTGTCGGTCTAGCATTGATTGTCGGTTTTGTCAAGTCGGAGAATGCAAGATCCAAGCTTCGGTCTGAGCTTGTAAGTAGCTTTGTTGGTTTGCTTTGATGTTAATTAAGTTGTTTTGATTATAAAGTTTGCATCTTTTTGTGTTTTTTGTTTCTGGGTTTTTGCTAAGTTGTTGTGAAGTTTGCATCTTTATGTGTTTTGATTTCTTTGTATTGATTTGGTTTCTGGGTTCTTGTTTAATCATAATTTCAGGCAACAACTATAGCTGCTTTTGCAAGAATGACAGTGGAGGATTCAAGAAAGATCTTGCCAGCTGAGTACTACCCTTCTTGGGTTGTCTTCTCTCAGCGCCAGAAGTTAAGCTCTCGTTTCCTCTTACTCTTCTTCTTTTGGTCTATGTATATGTTATCTATGTGTCATTGAGGTTCTGATTTGATTTTTATTTTTATTTCTGCAGTTGGATTGGCTTAATCATCATCTTACAAAGATCTGGCCTTATGTTGACCAGGTATTTTGCTTTTATGGGGTTTCACTTTTTATCTAGTTTATAGCATATGACATAGTTACGGGTTGTTCTCAATTGGTTCTGAGAAAATGAATTTATCTATAATTTTGGTGTGTGTAGGCAGCGTCTGGGCTGATAAAGGATTCAGTGGAACCTGTCCTTGAGCAATATAGACCGATTATATTGTCATCTCTCAAATTTTCGAAGTTTACTCTTGGTACTGTTGCGCCCCAATTTACAGGTTGGTTTGGTAAATTTCTCTTTTTGCAATTGGGATGCAATTATTTAGGTATTTGCTATTGTGCTTCGATTATGTTCATTTGCAATTAGAGATTACTTGATAGGTTAGTTGCTGTAGGCGTGCAGCCTTTCATCTGGCTTTTGCTCTGCTCTACTGGTCCATTGTGAGCTGATTGCCAGCTTCTGTTGGAGACTTGTTTCAGAGATTTCTTTGTTTGCATCATGTTCATATGGCCAAAATGGTGGTGCATGTGTAGGTTCCCTAGTTCTTGCTAGGATATGATCAAATGTAGAATTCGGTTTTCTGTGTTTTGTAATATTTTGTCACATTATTTTCTGTAGATGATACAAAATGACAATCCTAAATCAATGTTATTTTTAGGAGTTTCTATCATTGAAGATGGAGGCAGTGGCATCACCATGGAGTTGGAAATGAACTGGGATGGGAATCCAAGTATAATACTTGATATTAAGACTAGACTTGGCGTTTCTTTGCCTGTACAGGTAAAAAAAAATCAGAATATCACTATATCAACCTTTTAAAGGAAATCTAGTAGAGAATGTAGAATCTTTATCCTTAATTTTGACTTGTTGTCCGTACTTGTGCTGCTGAAACTCTGCTCTACTGGTTGAACCATAATGCATAGGCCACCTATTGTGTTTTCACATCCGTTACAACTTTGAATGTTGTGATTAGAATGGGACTGAACTCAAAAACTTGATACGGTCCTAATAAGCATTGCATTAGAAGACCTTAGTTAATAAATATTAGATTTGTATCATCTAAATAAACATTCTGTAAACTAGAAGGTGAAAAATAAATATGAACCTTTAACTGTTCTTTTGCTCCCAACAATTTTAGTTTCTTGCGTGAATCTTTAAAAATGCTACAAAATTATCACCCGACTCTGCATCTTTCAACACATGATTTCTTGAGTAATCACCTGAAACTTAAGAAGTTTCCTGCCCGACAACATATTTTATTTTGCTTCTAAAACTCTTCAGCTGGTCAAATGTAGAATGCTGGGACCTTCCTCCCGGCATTTACATGTTTCAGCCAGACATCTTATTGTGATAATGTGCTGTCTTTCTCTTTGTTCAAGATTTTTTTGTTGTATCCCATAACTTGACATTTAATGCAGCTTATCATCATCTCATGCTTTGCCCTTTTCTCTGTCTGTCTGCATTTTCTTTTTCTTTCTTTTTTCCTTTTCTTCTCTCTTCTACTCAGGTAAAAGATATCGGATTTACTGGGGTTTTCAGGTTGATCTTTAAGCCACTAGTTGCTGAGTTTCCTTGCTTTGGAGCTGTTTGTTGTTCTTTGAGACAAAAGGTGCAGTATCTGTTTTCAAGTGTTAGAATTTTTTATTTTTATTTTATTTTATTTTGGGGGGATGGGGTAGAATATTTTACCCGACTGTTATTTGAATATAAAATGTCTAGTCTACTAATTACTGCCATACATTAGTATGCTACTTTGTATCTATTGATATATTTGGACTGTAGCACCAACCAACATGGTAGCACACATAGACATGATCAATTCTATATTGCTCCCTTTAGATCAACCAATATCCATTTTTCAATCATATGCCTATGAAATCCTCTTTCTTTTATTTCTTCTTTCCTTTGATTAATATAGAAATTTAAGACGTTTTTTGATGGGACTGGGAGTTTGAACTGTCATTTGAATGGGAATTGTAGCAGCATCAGCATGCAGCCCAAATTCTAGGTGCGGATTGATCCAAAGCTTCAACATAATCTACTTGACAATAAAGAAGTAAACCGTGATAATGTGTTCTTTAGGCCTCTATCTCTCTCTCACGTGCACTCACATGCTTGTGCATGAACACACTGAGCAAGTACAAGTTTCAGCGTGGATGTTTCCTGTCTTGCAGAGAAAAATGGATTTTAAACTTAAAGTTGTTGGTGGTGACATATCAGCAATTCCAGGACTTGATGATGCTATTCAGGTTTGTACTATCCATTGTTAGCCTCCTTCCTTTCATCATGTGATAACAGAACCCATTATCATCTTCCCTGATTTCATTATGTGATAATGTATTATTGTCTGGCTCTATCAATTAACATTACTTCCTTTTGAATTCTATGGATTAGAAATAGCTTTCCTTTCCCATTGATAATTTTTAGTTTCGATTTCACATACTTTTCCTTAAATTTTAACTGGCCAACATAGAGACTAGTCTTGTTGTTCAAAGTCAAGTACGCTAAATTCTCTTATTAGATTATAGTTGATGCATTTAATTCAAGATGGGATTAAATTTTCCAGTTTCGCTGTCATTTAAATCTGTCTTAACTGGTGGACTTCAGGTACTTCATCTCTCTGTTGGTACTGAGGTAGATTCCTTCAAAGAGATTAAAGTGTATGAGTTATTACTTCTTAGATTAGGTCTGTGAAAAGATATGTTCTTCATGGCTTTGCGAATGATTTGAGACCAAAGATTTGGAAGGCCCGGTTGAATAACTATTTGGAATCTTGTCACAGGGACAAAGTGTTGTGACAATGTCGCAAGTTCTTGAATTGAAGTTGCTTGAAAAGCATCTATTGCTGCAATTTGGGATTGATCCTCATGATTATATATTCAAATATTATGTTGGTCTTTGAAGGCTTTGGACATGGGCTGTATTGTGATAGAAACTAGATTATTTTGAGTAGGTAAATTGTAAATACAGAACCATGTTGCTTTTGTTTAATTACAATGTGTGTGTGTGTGTTCAGGCATAAGCAAATGCTCTATTGCATATTTATGGTGCTTGTGGAGGATGATGGGATAATTTTATTTTTTATTTTTCACTATAAAACACAGAGCTTTACTTTCCAGATTTATGTGACAACATGATCCAAGCATAATAAAGCTGCATGTTCACCCATACAGGAGACAATACAGAATGCTGTTGAAGATTCTATTACCTGGCCTGTTCGGAAAGTTGTTCCAATTTTGCCTGGGGATTACAGGTATGTCAGTGCTCGGCAAGAGATGGAAGCAATTTGATTGCATTTTTCACTTTTCTTTCCTAATAAAAATTACTGTGTTTTTTATTGCTGGTCTCTCATTATTCATTCTGTAATTGTAGAAAAGCATTTGAGTAATTTTGAATGATTAATTATAACACCATGGACCTATCACCCTAGAAATACTTAATGGAGTAGCTTTTGGGGTAATGGAAGTAATTTTTATACTAGAAATCTACCTCACACGAACTCAATTTAGGATTTGGTTGTCAGATATGCCATTCTTTAAACCTGGTATTCTTGTGAGGGCCACACTCTGTATGTATACCATTTTCACGCACTCTTCAGACTGGCTGCATATATGTCAGTTTGACTTGACAACTGTTCCCAAGCAAACATGGAGTTGCATGAGGTGGCTGTGGCCCAATTTTTTATACCTTTCAGGCATATTACCAAAAAAATGCTAGTAAGAGTTGCTTTTGAGATCATCAATTAATGCAACTCTTAATCTCCTTACACGCTCACCAAGTGTTGGACTTGGCACCTTGTGTTAAGTTCTCATGCTTGAGTATACAATCTCTTTAAATACTTGGTTGAGCTGTCCAGAAGTGGTCATGGTTCATTTTTTCCTTTCAATTAGCTATAGAAGGTGGAACCATAGGACTGCTAAGAAGGGGTATTTGTGGTGGTTCATTTTCTCCTTTCAACCTGCTAGAGAGGGTGGGACCATGGGAGAGGAGGCAGGGTGTGGTAGTGGTTATTGGCTGCATTTGTTTTTGTTTTGTCAATTCATTGAAGTATTTAATAATGTTATTGTGCAGTGACCTGGAGTTAAAGCCAGTGGGAACATTGGAGGTGAAGCTTGTGCAGGCAAAGGATTTGACGAATAAAGATCTCATTGGGAAATCTGATCCCTTCGCCAAGTTATACATACGCCCTTTACCTGATAAAACGAAAACCACCAAAATAATTGTGAGATATTTTTATGCATTTTGGTAGTGTAATTTAAAACAACATTTTCTCTTGAGGGGTTTTGTTTTACGTAACTTGATTTGAAATGAATTCGTTTTTTCTCCTGTAGAACAATGATCTGAATCCAATATGGAACGAACACTTTGAATTTGTTGTTGAAGATGCAACTACTCAACACTTGGTAGTAAAAATTTATGATGATGAGGGGATACAGGCAGCTGAGCTCCTCGGGTGCGCCCAAGTAAAACTAAATGAGCTTGAGCCTGGTAAAGTGAAGGATTTGTGGTTGAAGCTGGTTAAGGATTTGGAGGTCCAACGAGATAATAAAAACAGGGGGCAGGTGAGAACACTTGTCACTTCCCTACAGAAATACATTATCATGAAGACTCTGAGAGACCTTTTACATCCCAGGGTAATACCATGAAGACTGTTCAATTGTATTGTTGTCTCAACTATTGTTTGATTTTAGGTGCACCTGGAACTTTTGTACCGTCCTTTTGGTATGGAGAATGGCCTTGGCAACTCTTTTGCCTCCAGCTTCTCAATGACTTCTTTAGAGAAGGTACTTAAAAACGGCGCAAACAGTATGGAAATTACTGGAAATGTAAATGAAGTCACAAAGAAGAGAAGAGAGGTTATTGTTAGAGGAGTTCTCTCTGTCACTGTCATTTCTGCAGAAGATCTGCCAGTGGTGGATTTGATGGGTAAGGCTGATCCCTTTGTTACACTAACAATGAAGAAATCGGAGATGAGAAACAAAACCAGGGTAAAGGCTTCATTCCAAACCATGAACAACTTCTTCTTTTCTTCTTCTTTTTGAACTGCTGTCTTTCTTGTGATTTCTTCATTAACCTTGCCTTTCCACCTCTAGTTTTTTCTGTTCCTTAAGCATTTTTTATGGTGAAGGAGACCCTCGAAGAAGGGGGGGTTTTATTTATCTTTGCACTTCTACCTCATGCTCCTAGCTTCTTAATATCTTCAGTGGTTACTATTGCTCTCTCTGGCTTCAGAGTATAATCTACTTCATTGTTAATTTCCTTTTCCAGGTTGTGAACAACAACTTGAATCCTGTTTGGAATCAAACTTTTGACTTTGTTGTTGAGGATGGACTACATGATATGCTTATTGTCGAAGTTTGGGATCATGACACATTTGGGAAGGTACAAAGAAAAAAGAACTATCTGCTGTTATTTTTCAAGTTCTTTATCATTTACTTACGTAATGGTACAGTTGTGATCATTATAGGCCCATAGTCCTGTGGTTCATTTGCATTCTCGCAATTATCCCCTAGGTCGGCACTACAATGACCTGAGTTGATCATAGGTTTGTTTTTTAAAAGAAAATTTTTAATAACAATCTTTGTGGGTTGTTAGAGATTAATCAAAGCTGCTCTTATTGTCTGTGGTTTTGAAATTAGAAAGTTTTAATAAAATCCATAAAATCTACTATTCTTGATATTTTATCTTTTGAAGCAATCGTCAAAATGCTTGCTGCTTGCACATTATACTCCAAAATTAACGTGTTGGTAATTATATGGTGGAGCTGGCTTCTGAACTGGATGCTTATACGGTTCCTTGTCCATCTTCTCTATTAATTTTCTGATGTTACATATTGGCCAAATGAGTGGCTTTAATACCAAGTAAATATTGGTCCCTAAACCACTACTACGTGCAAATCTCACTATGGGAGTGCAGTTGTGGTGCCTGAGCGCACTTTTTCCATCAGGATATCTGGTGCTTGGCGTTCTCAAACTTTTAACTGAAAGCTATCCTGATATATAACACAAATCTAGTTGCTTCGATGGATTTAGAGACTGCTGCATTGTGCTGCATGCCTTTGCTGACCTTGTGTTGCTGTATTGAGTGCTGACACCATTTTTGGGCTTGATTTTATTTACTTCAGGATTATATGGGGAGATGCATCCTGACTTTGACCAGGGTTATATTGGAAGGCGAATACAAAGATTGCTTCCAACTTGACGAGGCTAAATCCGGAAGATTAAATTTGCACCTCAAGTGGTCGCCACAGCATATTTATCGCGATTCTTGAGTGAACCTGTCGAGTAGCAGACCCCAGACGGCGAACCTTGTGAAAGAGGCTGTTCTTCTACCCACCCCATAGATGCATACAGAGAACATTACTGTCATTCTTGCGTACAAGTTAATAAATCTCGTGCCATGTATATGCGAGGAAACACCTTTAGTGTAAATAACTTTTTGCTGTGGTCTAAAGGAAAAGGGATTGAAGAAGTATACCAAACAGGTAGATTGGTCGATAGGACAGTAGGAAGTGCTGTACCATGAGATTGTATGATTGTCACAGGACAAGCCACGAGTTGACTGTTCCTTGGGAATGATGCTAATTCCCATGATTGAAGTTATTCCACTTTTTTTTTTTTAAAACTAGCAACATTCCATTATTCCTGACTGTTTCTGGTACGTAGCAAACCAATTCATATTAGAAGGCAACTAATACTGAGTAAGTTCTTACAGATACTACTATGCCAACCAGTTCCCCTCCTCATGCATCCAGGACTGAAACTAACAAAAACCTTGTCAGAATCCAATCACTCGAAACCTTTACCAACCATTGAACGAGGATGCCTCATGTGGGCTCTCTATATATATGCAATAACACTAATAATGTTAACTCATGTAAATAACCCAAGTATGTAAAGAATATATGTAAAGAATATACAGTTTTTCTCTACATTAATTGATCCTAACGTTACAGAAAATATTATCTTTTACAGTTGACTAATTAAATGATAAATGATTTTGTTAATTTTGTTATCATTAAAGATTTTAATTCAAAGAGAGGCTGTGAAAAAAAAATGAATAAATTAATATCTAATTGCCCGATATTCTGAAGTACGTACTTAGTTTCAATAGTGCTTAAAAATTGATCCGAGGAATATAGTTGAGAACACTACATATAATCCATTTTATATAACTCTGAAAGACAGGCGTAGTGATTAAAAAGGCTGCTTCTCTTTCTTGATTTTTGGTAGTATATTTTTTAAAATGTTTTTTATTTAGAAAATTTTTAAAATAATATGTTTTTATTTTTTAATATTTATTCTTAATATAAACATATCAAAATGATAAAAAATAAATAATTAAAAATAAAAATAAATTCAATTTTTTAATAAACATATCCTAACAAATACACTGAAATCTTGTTGTCAATAGACTAGACAAATACACTAAACTGAAATCTTGTTGTCAATACCTAAAAAGTTATAGTTTCGTGGATATACTACTGATGTGAAGGGCGATCCTTTGAGAAGAAAAACTTAGTCTTGTCCGATGCCTAAAATGGTTGAGGATATACGATATCGTTATATATATATATAATAAAATAAAATAACCCTTATTAACTCATGGAATTATTCGTTTCATATTATCCCAGAAGATGCCAATACAGCATCAATATTCATGCACTGGATCTTATGATTAGTGGCTTCTAATGAAGAAAAGGAAGGAAATCTCAATTTATATATGGCTCTAAAATGGCACAAATTAAGAGTTGGTGCATGCCACCCTTATTCAGTATGTTTGCGAGATCTTCTTAGAATCAAACGGATTCTCACCCAAGAAAACAAACTAGAACTTCTGTGTCAAAATCCCATATTTAAGTTTACATCTCTCCAGAATTCATTTCATTAATTAGCAGTAGCACTCCAAGCAAAATTTTTCAAAAACCTACCGACGAAATATCCATCTAATTAACACTGGCGAAAGATTGATCTTAGAGAAGGTGTGATTGCTCGCATGGCCTATATAAAACGGGGGAAACTCTGATGCTTAGAAAAATACAAAACACAAGTAGGGAAAGATCATGAAGGTCGACCTTTACGCAGTAAGATCGATCCCATGCATCAAGTTTCGCAAGGTCATATGGAGAGAGGAAAAATTGCGCATCGACATTATAGATTAGAAACCAAAGAAGACAACGAAATAACTAAGCATGTTTTTGTGCGTATCTTTAGTTCAATGTGAAATCCAAACACATGATGAATAAAAACAAATAGAAATAGAACAAGAAGCATAAACAACTAGCATGCTTGTAGTATTCTACTAGACAATAGTAATTAATTTTCTAGAGCTTGAGTGACAAATCAAGTCCCGAATCATCTGTTTGATAACTCTTTGGATGGTCAGTTTGCTGGAAATGATCAGTACCGGGAGGCTTGTTGATTGCAATATTGGATGATGGAGAAGAACCAAAATTTCGAAGGAGATTGTCCTCAAACCTTGAAGAAGATGAGGAACTAGAAATTCCAAATCCACCACTAAAAGCATTCAAACTCTCTGTCGTTATAAGTGATTTACCATTCGAAGGTTGTGTGTTCATTGTAGTTTGCCCGGACCAACCACCATGGGCGTTGTAGCGAAGCCCTATGGGGGATGTCCATGGATAAGGAGGCGATGTCTTGTGAATCAAGGAATCCAACCGTACCCCAAGTGACCTATTTAAAGATCCATAATATGGGTTTGTTGAGAGGCTTGAATAGGGATAATATGGCAAGTGTACTAAAGCACCCATATCCATCTCTTGACGCCTCTTGGCTAGTATCCTCTCCTGTTTGTGTGCGTTTTGATGCCCACCTAAGGCTTGGGATGTGGAGAACTCTCTCTTGCAAAAGTTGCAAGGGAAAACCCTAGACTCGGTTTGCTTCAAGGTCTCATCGGTAGACTCTTTAGCATGAGAAGATCCAACATTCATGGGGCTTAATAGATTGAATTCTAGCTTCGACCCGCGGATCGAATTATCTCTAGAAAGCTTCAAATCCAGCAAGACACGAGCACTCGATTTGGGAAGGAGGGCTGGTTCAGATCCTTGGACAACTTTCTCTTTCATATTCGTATTGACCATCTCTGTTTGATCTAGTTCACTACCATCTCTATGTGGTGTTCCTTCCGAGGTTGCTGATATGCTAGAACCCTCAGAAGGGCACTTTTCTCTACCAACTGTTTCCATTGAGAACTCAAGAAAGGTCAAGCTTGAGTTTGGTTTGGCATAAAGATTGTGAAAAATGTTCCTCTTTTTATCGAGTCTTGAATTAATGTAGTATCTTTTCATGAATGGAAAGAATCCCATTGTATGGTTATTAGTATTACAATGCATCAATTGAAAAAAGGGCTTGAATGATGACGAAGCGTAGAAGATTTTGTTTCATTAAAGAGGATTCTCATACAAATATTCCTAATATGTAATTGAACTCCTGTGAACAGGGTTGCACAATCAAAAAGAGTCAAACTTTCGTAAATGGGAGCCAATGCATGATTTGGTGGTTTTCTGAGCGTTAAGGAAAGGAATTATTTGCATTAAGGGAAATTATCTTTCCAGTTATGCAGTTCTTATTTATTTTTTTGGATAATGACTCATGGTAAAAGATTAATGCTTGCGATATCAATATCTTGTAGAGGTTTTTCCAATGCTAAACTGGACTAGGCGCATGTTAATAGAATGCATTTGCTTGCAAAGAAAAAAGCCCTTGATAGCATAATCTGCACACCTTGATCATTTCACTGGATTCTGTGCATTTATGAGACAGGATATTGCACTCGCAGGACAGGCATTATCCATGTGTTTTTGTTGAGGAACTATTATACAATTGCAGGATCAAAATGAATCTCCATTCAGAATGCTTGATTAACTAACATTCCATTTCCATCAATCTTGCCAAATACATCTGGAGATAACTTCCGGAGTTCTTGAAATATTGTCAGTAACTTGAAACCCAGCCAACAACAGTCCTCAAATGATGCTGCTTCAATTTCTTTCTTCTCAGATTTCTTCCCCTGTGTAGACACAACCCAACTTCGTAAATATTATCTCATTAGCAAGATAAAATAAAAACTCTGATTACATTCTGATATGATGATAAATTGTCAGTGCATAATAGTTTTAGACTTCAAGTTATACTTCTTCATTACGAAGGCTAGATTTGTGAGTAAATTTAAATTTCTAACTATTATGACTATTTACTACTGGAATTATTTATTCCTTTCAATAGGATAACATGCCCTTGTCAGCGTATCTTCAATATTGCTAACACTCCATCACAAAAATAAATAAATACTACTGGCTTTCTCTGTTAATTGTTCCATGCAGGGGTGGAACAAGAATTTTAGGATTGGTGGGGGCAATACGAAAAAAAGTTGGATAAACTTGAAAATAAAGTGATCCCGGGGGGGGGGGGGGGGGGGGGGGCAAAAAAAAAAAAA
>Ga0325405_1003420_pt1 | contig 16308 bp, 20 predicted proteins | sample PopdelMetagenome_21_FD_205663 | JGI IMG/M metagenome (GOLD analysis project Ga0325405, IMG submission 205663) | Populus deltoides microbial communities from Bellville, Georgia, United States - Xylem-Control-R2 | ecosystem: Host-associated > Plants > Phyllosphere > Stem > Wood/Secondary xylem...
CAACTGAGTTTAATAATTGTGGCGGATCTACGTTATTAATCTTAGGGAGAACATTCAATCAAATCAAACATAGACTGTGGACAGTTATGTTTTCTTGATTAATCAACTTATCTAGTTCTTAAGGCTGTCATTAAATTAAATTACTGGTGCGGACACTGTGGTTGTTTAATGGTTAGGGTTAGTTATACGATGGATCCGTTAACTAACCAATGTTAAGAAGAGATAAATATTCAGAATATAAATTGATGTTTCGTTTCCATGATTAGTTCTGATTTCTGTAGGTAGATGTGTGCTTGTGACCAATGTTTGTTCTCTTGATAATTTTTTGATTTTATTAAATTTCGTTTGATAGTTTTCTGTTTTCTTTTGCTTTAGCCTAGATAACGTCCAACCCCCCCCCAAATTGCATATCATCTAGCATAAAAATCTGACTTGAACTTTCTCGTGAGATCGACCCCATGCTTGCTCTATACTATCTTGTGTGTTGTGTTTGACGCTAGGGTAATTAATTTGTGCGACCGCGACATCGCAACATATGCATGGGCAGATTCAACAATAGAGGATGTATATCTATTCGACAATATTGGTTTATTAGCGCAATGGGCTGATGAGTATGATAGCTATTCAACAAAATTGGTTTATGAGCACAATAGGCTGATGTGTGTGGGAACTTAGATAGCAAATAGTCCAAGGCATGCAGACACCTATTCTGGGAACATATTAGCAGGCAGAAGGGACAACTAGTTTGTTGGGTGGCAGGCCAGGGAAAAAGCAATAATTGGGGGCACTTTTCTGCGGTTTTCAGCAGGCAAAACTGACCAGACATGTTCCAAGTCTTAATGATGCAATCCAAGCACCAAAGGATCCGTTGGAGGTTCTGGTTGGTCCAGTTACAAGGCTTAGAGCTAAGAGGTTTAAAGAGATTTTCAATGGACTTCTTCATGATACATGGGCTAAGGCGGATTTCAAGAGGATATTAAATAATAAGGAGCAAGCCGTGATTAATCTTATTCATGTTCAAAAGGGGCTTGTTGGTGGAACCAAGACCATTACATAAGGATTGGAACAAGAAGACTAGATTCGAACAGTTTGACCTTTAGCTACCTTTTTGCTCATACTGGAGCTACAGGTCAAATGTTGAGGTTATTTATGTTAGGATGGAAACTAGACTTCCATACCTTTCCAATGGTATATGGCACACCTTCTAATTCCTTAAAACGAGAGAGAACCATCCGTTTGAAGTTGGGCTTTCTTGCTGTCAGATAGAATGCAGAAATAACCTAACTTGTCTTATTAAATTAGTTGGGCTATTAAAATTTCTTTATTTTGTGAGGAAACACTTGTTTAGGTTTTAGACTTATTCATTTTATTTATTTTAATTAGTTTGGGCTAATTTTAGCTTAGGTTAATTATTATTTAAATTGGGTTTATATGTGACCCATTTGGGAAACTAGGGTTTTTGGCTTAGGGTATAAATACTTGAGAATAATTTTCAACACACTTTTTTGCCTAATAATATTCTGATTTTTGCCGACCTTTGGTTGTCAATCTAGGTTCTTGATTGAACTTTCAACTCTTCAAAGAATTGACCAATCTTTGTTTTGAATTTATACTTTTTGCTCGTCTCCAAGTGTAAGCATTGTGATTGGGTTAGTTTACAGTTTTATTGTCTTGGAGCAGGTCTTCCTATTTTCAACAAACTTGATTAGATAGATCTTGGTTTCGTGAATTTCATTAAATTCTGTTAGGGTTCGCATCACTTAAGGGATGGTTTTTGTTGTAATCTTCCATGTGATTTCCCTTTTAATAGGTTGTATATAAGTGTGTAGCAAGCAATGTTCTAAAAGCAGAACAATTATGCATAGCACATACACAAACAGACTTGTGTATATCCTTCTGAGTTAATAAAAGGTTGGAATTTGTTCTCATAATAACTTGTGTGCTTGTTTTTGTTCATATACATTTGTGTATTTTGCTTATTTACAACATTAAAAAAGTATGGGTAACCTATTGGGTTTGTGGAACAAGGCAAATACGAGTGAATCAATGAGCGAAAGGGTTAAGTCTAATGGGACTAGACTGCCGCATAGAGGCTAAAAATTTCAATGAGAACTTAACCTTGTGACAAGTGGTATCTGAATGTGGTTATATTCTTAGGAGTACAATGGTACTTTTTTATGAACAAATTGAAGGACTGATTTGGGATAGTTTGAGAAACTAGTGGTTGAACTTCATATGTCTAACACTATGAAGGTAATTCGGGAAAGGTTGACACGTCTTAAGGGCTTGATGGATCAGATTCCTGAAGATGAAGATTGTTCATTTCATGAAAAGTTAGAGTTGGCAATGGATATCACTGAAAATGTTGCTGGATAGTTTGTCAAACTCGCTGCAGAAACAGATCACAAGTGGCAAGCTATCGAGGAAGAGTTATCTATCTTGAGGAAGGCAGTTGCAAACATTGCTAGAGGTGTTGGATCCTCTAAGCCAAAGGTTCTAGAACCGAAACCATTTGCTGGTACAAGGAGTTCTAAGGATGTGGAGAACATTTTGTAGGACACGAAATATTATTTCAGTGTGGCCAAAATTTACGTGGACGATTAAGTGTACATCGCGGTGATGTACTTAATGGGTGGTTCAAAAATATGGTGGCAAATAAGGACCAAAAAGGACTTGAATGATAGACGACTCAAAGTGGTTACATGGGAGAATCTTCAACATGAATTGAAGGAATAATATTTGCCCAACAACACGTACTAGATTGCTAGGGAAGACTTGAAAAGGTTGAGGCATGAAGGGTCTGTGAGAGAATATATGAGAATATGTGAAGAGATATAGTTCCTTAATTTTAGACATTGACAACATGTCATAAGAAGACATGTTGTTTAATTTTCTGTCTAGACTCCAATCATGGGCGCAAATGGAGTTGAGGAGGCCAAAGGTTTCAGATTTATCGTCTGTCATTGTTGGGATGTCGCAGTCACATAAATTAATTACCCTAACTTAAATACACTAGATAGTATAGAGCAAGTAAGAGGTCGATCTTATAATGAAGGTTTAATTTAGATTTTTATATTATATGATATGAAATGGGTGGTTTCAAAGTTATGTAGATTATATCATAATGAAACATTCAAGCTAAATTAAATAAATCAGAAAACTATCATGAGAAAAAACCTTAGTTTCAAGTAGACGTCCATCTACGAAAATCAAAATTGATCATTTAAATGAAATATCAATTTATATTTTGAATCTTTATCTTTTCTTAACATTGGTTAGTTATCAAATTCGCCGTATAACTAACCCTAACCATCAAACAATCACAATGTCCGCATTAGTAATTTAATTCAATGGCAGCTTTAAGAACTAGATAAATTGATTAACCTGGACAACATAGCTGTCCATAGTTCATATTTGATTTGATCGAATGTTTTCCCTAAGATTAATAACATAGATACACTATGATTATTAAACTTAGTTGCTTCATAAGTTTATATATCACAACTCCAGTTTTGATATCAAACTTAGCAATAGATAGATTGTTCACAATAATAACTTAAAGTCTGCTTTAGCAATTAAAATAAACAATTATAGAAAATAAGCATAGGAAAACAAACATATTTATTAATCATATAAACTGAAAAGAAAATGGTAAAATAAATCTCATTGTTCTTGAAATCCGAAGGTCTCTATGTCCTTGCAACCAAGAAAAATAGTTTAGCCTTGCATGTCTCTTGAACAACTAATCAAAAAGGAAGAAGAATGCATGATTTCAAGTTTTTTTAGAGGAAAGTGCGTTTTTAATCTCTTCTTGTTGCCCCTCTCTTCCTTTCTCTCTTTCTTTTTATTTGATAGGAAACTCTAATTCATCTTTCCAACAACATAGTCCTTACCTAAGTAGACAATTTACATTTAAGTATTTTAATAAGTATTTTTCCTAAAAAATGAGAAATAGCCTTGCATAAAATCCTGAAGATTTGACTCTGGACTTAGAAGATTTAAATTGTTGAAATAAAAACTTGGATGTCGGTTTTGTTGCTTTAGAAAGTAATTTGGACTTGTTTCTTCACAAAACCTATTTGCTGGCAGAATTCATGTGTCATCTTAGAAAAATCATATCTCTCTCATATAAGCTTCTTTTCTACTGAAATTTGGTAGGTTTATAGGTATTTGAGTCAGAAATCTAACAAAATTGATTTTGCATAAAATAAACTTCTCTAGCTCAAGATATTCAAGTTGGAATGATCAAAGGTCAACATTGGTAGAATGCAAAATTTGTCTTTGAAGGCTGTGATCTCCATGCTCTTTCTCTTTCCATTTTTCTTGACATATATAGGTTTATAGGTATTTAAGTCAGAAATCTAACAACATTGAGTTTGCATAAAATGGACTTTCTAGCTCAAGATATTCAAGTCAGAATGATCAAAGGTCAACATTGGCAGAATGCAAAATTTATCTTTGAAGGCTGCGATCTCTATGCTCTTTCTCTTTTCATTTTTCTTGACATATATTTATAGAAAGGTATGGATGTTAGCTTTCTAATGCCACTAGAATCACTTTGTTTCGACCTCTAGAGCTCAAGCTTTACACAAAACATTGATCGAATGTCAAATCTGTCAATTATCTCCAATTTACTTCTTTTTAAATCTTACATCCAAAAGTGCTTTCAAAATATAAAACAAAGAATATCAAGACATTTTATTTATAAAACATAGGCAAAATACTAGGTAAATATGGGTAAAACTATCAAATAATATGGTTGCATCAAATACCCACATACTTAGCTCTTGCTCATCCTCGAAAAAGGAAAGATAGAATCAAATTTAAATTAAATAAATAAAATAACTATGACTAATCTCTTAATCTCTCATCAATGTCCAGAGTATATGCATTGTAAACAAGAATACAATCAAGAAGAATAAAAAAAACATAAATTTTCATGAATTTATTTACATGCAAACTTCAAAACTCAATTAATCATTGGAATTTTAAATGAAATATATGTCATGCCAAAGTGATAGGTCCTCTCATTAATATACACTCCAACACTCATGTGTTTAGGGCTTATGTGTATAAATCTCTCAAATTCAATCAATGAGTATGTTCTACCATAAGCTTGCTCTTCTATCTCATTTTCATTACTAAAATATTACAAGCAATGCATGAATTAAAAGGTCTTACTTTTTTGTTGTAATGGGGTTAAAATTGAGGTGAGGGAAAAGAAGGGAAAAGAAAAGGCTAAAACCAAAGGAAGTAAAGCATTCTATAAAAAATAATTTTTTTGTTGAAACAAGATATCTCATCAAGGCACACAAATTTTCCATCTTTAAGCACACCAATACTTAACTTCTTTTTTATTTCAAGCTCCATCAACATAAAATTTTAAAAACACAATGGAACACTTTTCTTTTCTTTTCTTTTCTTTTCTTTTCTTTTCTTTCACCTTTGAAAACTTTGCCCATCTTTTCATCAAACATCATTTTTTTGTTTTTTTTTTCATATAATATCCAACCATAATCCCATAAGATATCAAAAAATATATGCTCTACTAATCCTTGGACAAAGGAAAAGAAAAACATATAAAACATTACGGTTTACACATGGGTAAAGCAAAGAAAAGATAAACAAGCTCAAAAGGACTCACTAAGGATAATATGTTTTAGGTTGGGCTTTTGGCTCAAATGGTTAAAATTCCTAATGTCTTTATCATCTTCATGTACGCATGTAATGTGAATGTAACCTCAACAAGATATGAAGTAAGTTCTAGAGATACATATCATTGAAAAAATGCACAATCGAAGAATATAATGTTGAAGGCTCAAAAGCTTGCATTGGTACAACACTATAAAGCAAACATGACATACTTTCAAAGTCAATCCCTAAACTAATTAAACTTTTAAAATCTGCATGCACACTCATTCATTCGATTTATATTTTCATTTATCTCAACTAATTCTCATACATAATACTCATATGCTTATAAACCAATGGGAGTTCAAAAGACAAAAGACACTATTTTTTTTCTTTTTCTTTTTTTTAAACGAAAAAGAAATCAAAAATCCTCTTTATACCCCCACACTTTAAACACAACATTATCCTCAATGTTGAAATAAAAGAAAAGGAATATAAGAGAATGACAAAAATAAAATAAAATGCGAAAAAAAAAGATAAGGGAAAAAAAGAAGAAAATATGATATTTTTTTGTGTTGGATTGCCTCCCAGTAAGCGTTTTTATTTTATGTCATTAGCTCAACACATCACATGCTCGTACTTCATAGATTGGTTCAGCTAACTCCCCGGAAGCGGTGAGACCTGTCGTCTAACCTTCATAGTTTGTTTCTAAATTTGTAATTTCAACTGCACCATAAAAAAAAAACATTAGAAATAACAAATGGTCCAATCCAACGAGAGTGCAACTTTCCAGGAAAAAGTTTTAAACATGAATAATAAAGAAGAACTGTGTCTTCAACATAAAACTCATTTCTTATAATCATTCGGTCATGAAGACTCTTGGTCTTTTCTTTATAAGTCCTTGTATTCTCATAGGCATCATTTCATATATCTTCCAACTCTTGCAATTACAACTTCCTTGCAATCCTAGCAGCATCATAATTCATGTTACATTGTTTAATGGCCCAAAACGCTTTGTGTTCAGGCTCCACCAGTAGATGACATGCTTTCTCGTAAATCATCCTATAAGGTGACATTCTTATAATTGATTTATAAGCAGTCTGATAAGCCCAAAGTGCATCACTAATTAAGTTGCAGACTCCAATCTTGTCGGTTAAGTTGCATTGTCTTCTCCAAAATGAACTTGATTTCTCGATTTGAAATTTCAGCTTCGCCATTCGTTTGAGGGTGGTAGGCTGTGGAAGTCTGATGAGTCACATTGTATTTTCAGAGTAATGCTTTCATGGAACGATTGCAAAAATAAGTGTTATGATCACTAATGATAGCTTTACGGGTTCCAAACTTGTTAAATGTGTGAGTCCTGACAAAATCTAAAACAACCTTAGCATCGTTGGTTCTTGTGGCTTTCGTCTCAATCTATTTGGACACATAATCAACAACAAGAAGGATATAAAGATTACCAAAAAAAAAAAAGAAGGAAATGGACCCATAAAATCAATACCCTAAATATAAAAAATTTCACTTACAAGAATATTCATTAAAGGCATTTGATTCATATAAGTGATATTACCTGTTCTTTGGCATTTTTCACATGATTTGCAAAAATGATATGCATCCTTAAAAATAGAAGGCCAATAAAGACTACTTTCAAGTACCTTGTGTGCCATTCTTTTTGCTCCAAAATGGCCACCATAAGAATGAGAATGACAAAAGGTAAGAATGGAATAAAATTCATCTTGTGGTACACATCTCCTAACTACTTGATCCACATAAAATTTTCACAGTTAAGGAGTGTCCCAAAAATAATATTTAGCATCAGCTCATAACTTGTCTTTTAGGGATATAGACAAACCTGGATGGAATTCTTTGGTGACTAAATAGTTCACCAAATCAGCATATCATGGTCTTATAGAGGAATATAACACATACAACTGCTCGTCAGGAAATGTCTCTCTTATTGTTTTGGTTTGTATATCCTCAGTCCTCAGTCAACTCAAGTGATCAGCCACATGGTTTTTGACACCTTTTTTTTTTTATCTTTGATCTCAAGATCAAATTCTTGTAAAAGCAAGACCAACCTAATTAATCTTGATTTGGACTCTTTTTTCTTCAAAAGATACCATAAAGTTGCATGGTCAGTAAAAACAACGACTTTTGTATCAAATAAATATGACTTGAATTTTTCTAAAGCAAACACCACTGCAAAAAGTTCTTTTTCAATTGTATGATAATTGCATTGTGCTCCATCCAACATGGGGAAGCATAGGCGATAACATGCAAATTCTTTCCTATTCTTTGCCCAAGTACAGCCCCCTATCACGTAGTCACTAGCATCGCATATTATCTCAAAAGGTTCATCCTAATTTGGTGGTTGTATGATAGGGGCAGATGTGACACACCTCTTAAACTCATCATAAGCATCTTTACATGTTTTATCAAACACAAAATCCACTTCTTTGGCTAATAATTTGCACAAGGGTGCTATAATCTTTGAGAAATCTTTAATAAAGGGTCAATAAAAACCTGCATAGTCAAGAAAAGAACAAACTTCCCTTACGCATGAGGGGTAAGGCAATGATGAAATAACATCTATGTAGCTTTATTAATCTCTAATCCATGTGAAGACACAACATGCCCAATAACTATTTCTTGTTCTACCATAAAAATAACACTTTTCATAGTTCAATACAAGGTTAGTTTCAATGCATCTTTTCAAGACTAAAGATAAATTTTCTAAACACTTATCAAAAGAATCACCATACACCGTGAAATCATCCATGAAAACCTCAATTATTCTTTCAACATAGTCAGAAAAAATTTTAATCATGCATCTTCGAAAAGTTACAAGTGCATTACAGAGACCAAAAGGCATTTTTCTATATGCATATGTATCAAATGGACATGTAAATGTAGTCTTTTCTTGATCTTCAGGATTAATTAAAATCTGATTATATCCACTAACAAGAAAGCAATAAAAAGACTTACATGTTAGGCGTTCAAGCATTTGGTCCATAAATGGTAATGGGAAACGATCTTTGCATGTAGAAAGGTTAAGCAATCAACACACATTCTCCAACCACACGAGATGCAAGTAGGAATAAGTTAATCCTTTTTGTTCTTTACCAACATGATTCCGGTCGTTTTGGACACCACATGGATAGGTGCCACCCATTTACTGTCTGTGAAGGGGTAGATGACTCCTGTATCTAATAGTTTCAAAATTTCAGCTTTCACTACCTCCATTATAGGTGGATTCAACCTCCTTTGCATTTCCCTTGTTGGTTTTGTATTATCCTCCAATAGTATGTGATGTATACACATCAAGGGACTAATGCCTTTAATGTCGGCTAAAGTCCATCCAATGCCTTTAACTTCACAAGTTTTTCCTCTTGCGCACTTGTTAAACCTTTTGCTATGATAACGAGAAGTGTATTGTTGTCATCAATGAATACATACTTTAAATTGGGCAAAGGTTTCAATTCTAACTTGGGGGCCTATAAAAAAAGATGGCAAAAGCTTTTTATGTGAAAGTACTAAACCAACAAAGACATTACCATGGGGTATGGTTTGCAAAGCTAATGCTAATTCATGCATGTTTTGGGGAACACATATATGCCTCTCCATCTCTTCTATCTCGGTAAAATCATAGTCGTAGCTCAAAACCATGTTTAATCCGTCCTCACAATTAAAATAAAAAACATGTTACATACACTTATCAACTTGGTCATAGCATGTGATAGAATAAACATTGATGTAAGGATAGTTCATTACATCATGAAAATTAAATTAAATTTTTTCATCTCCTACCTTCATGGATAAAGTATCCTTACCATAATCAATTTTCATATTGGCAGTTTTCAAGAATGGTCTCCCAAATAATATAGGAGTGTTGTTTGATGAATCACAAGCATCACATTCCATATCAAGAATATAAAAGTCGCATGGAATAACCAAACTATCAATCTTGACTATGACATCTTCAATCACACCAAGTGGATACGATCAATAAGTTGTATTATAATGCTAGTTTTAATCAAAGACTCAAGATTAAAATAATCATAAACATGTTTAGGCATAACACTAACGGATGTACCTAAATGGTATAAGGCCCTTTTAAAACTAGCATTACCAATAACATATGGGATAGTAAGCTCTTCTTGATGCAAACGATGGAAGGCATTTTGACATCAAGTTGGCGCACAGGCCAATCATTATTAATGGCTATGGAAAGGACCAAACGGATAGTGCAGACTTTCACAACCAGTCTAAAGGTCTCATCAAAATCAAGATCGAGTTTTTTATTATGGTGACAAGGCACACTTTATAGCGTTCAATGGAGAGCTGATGGCTTTCGTTGCTTTACTCAGATTCAATTGTCAACTGCTCCTATTGAAAATAGGATTGACTATGGATTCGAGCCATAGCACTAGTGCCCGATTGCGTCTTAACCCTATCCCATTTTTGGGCCAATTCCCCCTTTGTACTACCAAAAAATGAGATTCTTGTCGAATCCGAGTTTGCTGCTCCAACCATTACCAAACTAATACTTATTCTGTTTAGTATTACAAGTGCTTCTGTTGCGTATAATGTAAATCCCATAGCGGATCAATTCCAACGAGCCTTTCAAACTAGTACTTTTTGTAATCGACTTTATACCTTCTTCAATAAACGCTGGTTCTTTGATCAAGTTTTGAAGACCTTCAATCAACTTGAAGGACTTCGTAAACCCCTCTTCTTTCATTCATTTCTTTCTCATATCCGGTGAATTAAGACTATTTTAACGGATCAGACTATAATAAAGCCCAAGAGACCACGTCCTTCCCTTATCCTTAAGGCATGCCCTTTTACTGCTCATAAAGAAGAGGAAAAAGCCCATGACAGGTAAGCTCTAAACTCGTTAACAAAATCTGTAATGAGCAAAGAAGTTAGATCTTTGAGCTCCATGGACGGAACTATGTATTTAGGTATTTGGGAGGGGAGGAGAGAAAGAACGCATGCAATGGGGATTGGATTCTGTCTGCCGAAGATTCAAGAATTGGTCTTTTTGCTTCAAATACAAATTCTTTTGAACAACAGCAGATATAACTTCACTCATACTTACCATTTCGTAACCTTTTAGCTTGGAAGCTCTCTTGGTAGTACACAACACCTTTAAGAATTTGGTATATTTGGGAATTTGCTTGATAGTATCAATCAAAGGAATGTTGAGTTCCACTTTTTTTAAAACCTCTAAAATCTCTTTTTCTTTATCCTCTTTCTTAGACCTAGAAAAACTCATAGGAAAGGGGGGAATTATCTTAAAAATAGAATTCATTAACTTAGGACTTACCTTTGGAGTATTGGTCGTTGTTTTAGTTTTTGGATAAGGAGGATGTTTCTTCTTTATACTTAATTCAGTTTTTATCTCCTCTTCTTTCTCCATCTCAATTTGTTTCGACTTTTGCTCTTCAAGTTGTTTCCCACTTCATAGTGTGATCACACTAACATTCTCTTTTGGATTCAATGCATGGGAGGGCAACTTTCCATTCATTTGTGCCTCTAATTTCCCTGCACTTGAAGCTAGTTGCCCCATTTGTTTCTCTAAGTTGTGAATACTTGACCTTGTTTCTTGTTGAAAAGACATGATATTTTGTTACGAGGTCACTATGTTAGAAGCCAAAGTTTTCATCATCTCACAAAGATCATCACTCGATGACTCCATAACATTGGAGTTTGTAAATGCATAGGGTTATCTCGCTTGATAATTCTAGTGGGACTAAAATCCATGGGGGTGGAACTGTCGGCCTTGATTGCCTTGTTGAGGCGGGTTCCCATAGTATAAGTTTAGATGATCTCTCCATCTGAGATTGTACATGTTGGAAAAAGGACCATACTTACACTGAGGTTGTCCATTGAATGCTCCATCAACTTTATTAACTTGTTGAATGTAATCTTCTTGCATTGTTGGGCACATATCTTAAGCATGTCCTTGTAACAAGCATATGCTACAAACTTTTATCCGCTGTACATTTCCACAAGCCAAAGAACTCATAAGAGAAGTAAAATCATTAACTTTATTCTTAATGTTAGCAATACTTACCTTATTTACCCGTTTGCTTAAAAGATCTTCACGCATGCCAAATTATTTCGAGTTGGCTATCATATTTGAGGTCAATTGGTGTGCGGCCTTGGATGTTTTATCTATTAATGCCCCTTCACTTGTCGCATCAATGATATTACGGTCATTAGGCATCAACCATTCATAGAAATATTGAATGAGTAACTGATCGAGCATCTAATGATGAGGGCATTGAATGAACAATTGCTCAAATCTTTCTCAATACTCAAAGAGTGTCTCCTCATGAGACTGTCAAATTCCATATATTTATTTCCTTATATTGGCAACTCGAAAGGCTGGGAAATATTTTTCAAGGAAAATCTTTTTCATGTCATTCCAAGTTCCAATGGAACTGGGAAGAATATAAAAAAGTCATGTATTTGTTGACCCTTTTAAAGATAAAGGGAAAGCTTTAAACTTAACATGTTTGTCATCAACTTCATGTTGTTTCATGCCAACACAAACCATGTGGAACTCTTTGAGATGAGTATGAGGATCTTCTCCGGTAAGTTCATTAAATATTGACAGTAAGTGTATAAAACCAGACTTGAGTTTGAAGTTGGCATTGTTGTCGATGTTTATGCATAATAGTTGATTCTCAATGTTAGGAGCAGCAAGCTCCTTAAGTGTCTGTTCTCGTGCAACAGCCATGGTGTTGATGTGAGCTTCCTTTTGAAACCTGCATAAAGTCTTTTCTATTTCATGATCTATTTGCACTTGTCTTTGGTTAGTAGATTGAGGTACATGCATAAATTTTCAAGAAACTCAAAAAGAAATCAACCACACAAGAGATTTAAAGTAGTGTAACTTGAATGAAAATCCAACATGACCCGGCTGGGCACTATCGCAGGTTGCATGCATGAATTACTCACACATGCACTGCACGGTGCAAAGGTAATTAAAATTACCTTCGCACAGTGCCAAACCTAAATATAAATGCAAAACTGGAAGAGAAGAGAAGCAGCTTACGACCTGCTAGCGGTCTGGATTTTTCAGTCCTCCATTGTCTGTGTTCATCTGGTCTTCTTCTTGTGTCCTCGTCTTCCCCCTGTCTTCTGGTTCCCCTGGTGCTGGTGCTTGCTGAAGATGGAGGCCTGGGAGTGACAACGTCTGAACAAAACTTTTCTAGTGCTTACTGTTTCCTCTTTCTCTTTTTCTATCTGCGTCTCGCTCTCTCCTTCTCTGTATCTTCGTTCCCCCGTTCTCTTTTCTGTCCCTCTCCCGTTCTCTGTGTTTTTCTTCTCTCCTTCTGTTGATGCTCTCTCTAGAGATGACAAAGACGAAGACGATGACGATGAAGGCGTGATGTGCTGGTTGAATTGACGCTCTTTCCTCTGTGTTTTCTTACTTTCAATTGTGCTCTTCCCTTTGGTTTTCTCTGCTTTTTCTCTATTTTGAAGAGAAAGTCAAAAAAAAATTATTTTGAAGAACAGAATCTGGCCACAATCTGGTTGGTCAAAAAGGATTTCCTAATCTGATTCAAAAACTGACAATGTCGAGCATCCCAATATGACTAAGAGTCTGATCTAAGAATAGTAGGCCCTAGGACCCAATAAAGGTGCATATCAAATCTTTAACATGTCATGAATGACAGAATATAGCTGCGATGGTCGGATATTGCACGAAATCAAGTCAGAATCAAAGTCTAAATTGGAACAAAGTTGGTATTACAATAGAATTGCGACAACAACATAATCAGTTTTTTAGTGCAAATTCTAAGGGATTTATCCAACATTAAAGACTAGATAAAGAAGGAACAAGTTTAGCATTATAAGAACTCTTAATTAGCCTAAGAATCATAATGATTTTAGCAGCAAAAGGGGAGGATAAAGAGAGTAGAAAATTGCTGAAACAGGGTTCGAAAAACATTTCTTTATTCTTTGTTTTCGTCAATCTTCCAGCAACCATGAGCTATACTCTTGCATTCGGTTCAAAAAAGGTACACACCATCTCCAGCATGTGGGGCCCAAAAATGAGTAACAACAATATACCACAACTTTGGTTTTGATATCAAACTTAGCAATGGATTGTTCACAATAACTTAAAGTCCGCTCTAGTAATTAAAATAAACAATCATAGGAAATAAGCATAGGAAAACAAACATATTCATTTATTATTTAAACTGAAAAGAAAAGGGTAAAATAAATCTCACATTTCTTGAAATCTGAAGGTTTTTGTGTCCTTACAACCAAGAAAAAGAGTTTAGTCTTACATGTCTGTTGAACAACTAATCAAAAAGGAAGAAGAATGCATGTTTCGAGGTTTTTTTAGGAAAAGGCATTTTTCTTCTCTTTTGGTTGCCCCTCTCTTCCTTTCTCTCTTTCTTTTTATTTGATAGGAAACCATAATCCCTTTTTCCTACAAAATAGTCCTTACCCAAGTAGACAATTTACATTTAAGTATTTCAATAACTATTTTCCTAAAAAAGGAGAAATAGCCTTGCATAAAATCCTCAAGATTTGACTCGAGACTTAGAAGAGTTAAATTGCTGAAATAAAGACACGGATCTCGGTTTTGATGCTTTGGGAAGTAATTTGGACTTGTTTCTTCATAAAACTAGTCTGCTAGTATAATTTATGTGTCATCTTATAAAAATCATATCTCTCTCATATGAGCTTGTTTTCTGCTGAAATTTGGTAGGTTGATAGGTCTTTGAGTCTGAAATCCAAAACAATTGAGTTTGCATCAAATGGACTTCTCTAGCTTAAGATATTCAAGTCGAAATGGTCAAAGGTCAACATTGGTAGAATGCGAGATTTGTCTTTGAAGGCTGCGATCTCCATGCTCTTTCTCTTTTTATTTTTCTTGCCATAGATGTATAGAAAGGTATGGATGTTAGCGTTCTAGTGCCACTATAAGCACTTCGTTTTGACCTCTAAAGCTCAAGCTCTGCACAAAACATCAATCAAAGGTCAAATCTATCAATTATCTCCAATTTACTTCTTTTTTAATCTTACATCACAAAGTGCCTTCAAAACATAAAATAAAGAATATCAGGGCATTTTATTTATAAAACATAGGAAAAAACTAGATAAATATGGGTAAAACTATCAAATAATATGGTTGCATTAGTCATCGCTGTTGTCGATGGATTGGCATATTTCAATAGAGTGATTAATGACGAGAATTATGAAGCTTCTAGGTTTTTGTCGAAGCCTACGAGGAAGGATGAGATGAAAAAAATAATAAAATTGGTGAGGAAGAGCCCAAACATGCTGCTGATGAAGGAAGGTCAGATGGGAAGGCAATCGGTAAAGGTTCAAAACTAAATTTTTATTTATTCATATGTGATGGAAATCACTTTGTTAGAGACTACCTAAAAAGGGGGGGAAATCAATGCTATCGTTATTGGAGATGACGATGAGGATAAAACCTACATAAATCTAGTACGTGTGTTTAGTGGCTGAGATAGAATTTAGTTGCGCTAGGACCAACCTGAAGAAGGTGGATATGGATGGGCGAGACTGCCTAGGGTAGGGCAGACTTAGGGTCTATTTTGTGCACCTTGTCGATGAAGGATCATGGTGACAGCAAAACAACTATGATGGAATTACGGCCAACAGACAGGCCTACATTAAGTTATTGGGATTTCAAGGAACCTTGATGACAAGGACTGATTGAGGTGAAGCATTTAGCAACCAAATCCTGGAGAGATTTGGTTGAGAAACCAGACTAGATGGATTTATTTTGGTATATTGTTTTGGAGGGGAGGCAGTACAGTGGTGGTGTGGTATTAGATGTCTATACTTTGACGATGGATAGTCTGGGTGATAGATTCGACAGTCGAGTCAAGGGGTTCGGTATGATTGGTATGCTGTCTTGGAGGGGAGGCATTATGGGTGGCTATTTTGTGCATTGTGATGATAGATGGTTCACAATGATGTGAGTAAAATGGTATTTGCCTTTGTTGGATTAGCATGTCAAGACTTTTCGGTGGCTGAAACATGTGATGAAGGTTGAGTTGCAGGGCTGTTACATCAATGAGATTTTATGGCTAATATTGGAAGACTTTTAGGTACAATAGTAGCGTATAGAAGACTAGGTCATACGGATTTGATGTTGGAATGCTATGTGAGTATGCTTAGGCAAGAATGAGACTTGCCAAAAGAACTTTGACGTAAGACATTGTTGATCACCGAAAGTGGGTTACTCATTTCTATACTTGTAGGATACATATGAGAATGTTGGGAGAGTTAATGAATTTATAGGGTTCATTTGATTCTTCAAGATGGGTTATATATGGTATTGTTTATTGAGAGAATGAAATCTCTAGAATGTTGTGGGAAGCGTCTGAATTTCATAAAGACAGCTTGTGGGTGAACAAACTTGGCATGTGGGATTTCTAAGGTAATGAAAACAACTTGTCTGTGTGACTTATAGGAGTTGGATGCAAAATTCAAAAGACATGGCAGCTTATGATGGTGTGTGATGTTATAGCTTTGTCAGTGTCTAAACGAGATTAATGGAATTGATCTTGATAGCTTTGAGTAGAACTCAAAGTTTATTTGACTTTTTTGGAAAACAAGTAGGACCCTAGAGAAGATGTTAGTCATAGCTTGGTTTGAAAATGGGTTGACAAT
>Ga0325405_1003421_pt1 | contig 16305 bp, 15 predicted proteins | sample PopdelMetagenome_21_FD_205663 | JGI IMG/M metagenome (GOLD analysis project Ga0325405, IMG submission 205663) | Populus deltoides microbial communities from Bellville, Georgia, United States - Xylem-Control-R2 | ecosystem: Host-associated > Plants > Phyllosphere > Stem > Wood/Secondary xylem...
GGGAAGAGAAACTCTAACCAGAGACAAATTTTCAAATTAAGCAGGCAGATAGTTTTTTTGTCAATTAAACAATGTTAAAAATATTAATTTAAAGCTGTTTCTTTTGTCAAAAGCAGGGCGCTTTGAAGTGGTTCGTAATTCTTCGTGCTGGTAGAGATTACATGCTTTTATGAACCAACTGGATCAGTGTGCTACCCTCCAAATTGCCAAAAGGTCAAGTTCCATCAAAAACAGCAATCAGATCAGTGGTTGATTTAAGTGTTGGTATCTTTGGAGGTAAGTTTTGTGGAGCACCTCTTCCAACTTCTCCAAAAGAAAATTTGATACTCTTCTCTTGACTATTACCATTTCTCACTCTCCAGCTTCAGCACTGAAAACAAGCAACCATGGTAGGTGTAAGAACTCCCTACGTTTGTATCCCGAGTTTAGTGAGCGAAACCCAATTCTCCGAACCCAAGTTGATGAGTTTTCAGTTTAATCCAATACACAGTTCATCTTTCTCAAGAATTCATCAGAAAACATCATCAAAATCCAAGCTTTTCACAACCATATCATCATCACCATCCTCTGTTCCAACAGTAACACCTAAGCCAGAACTTGAAGTTGATTCTCAAGGAGAGAAGTTTGACTGGTATGCACAGTGGTATCCAATTATGCTAGTTTGTGACTTGGACAAGAGGGTGCCGCACGCAAAAAGGGTGATCGGTCTTGATATTGTGCTGTGGTGGGATAGGAATGAGAATACATGGAAAGTCTTTGGTGATGCTTGTCCTCATAGGCTGGCTCCATTATCTGAAGGAAGAATTGATCAATGGGGAAGGTTGCAGTGTGTGTACCATGGTTGGTGTTTCAATGGTTCTGGTGACTGCAAGTTCATCCCTCAAGCATCACCAGATGGTCCTCCAGTAATCAGTCCTCAAAATTCTATACAACTTTAGTTAATTAGCATGTTTCATCATTCATGTGTTTTCTTTCTTAATTTATCGTTTTGAAGCTTAACTTCGCGTTATTATTTTGGTTAAAATTGGATCCTTCTTCACATGATGCAGGTCCACACATCTAAAAAAGCTTGTGTAGCAGTTTATCCAAGCACAGTGCATCATGACATCGTGTGGTTTTGGCCGAACTCCGATCCTCAGTACAAAGATATCATTACCAAGAAGCAGCCTCCCACTATCCCAGAATTGGATGATCCATCTTTTATCAAGTTAACTGGCTGTAGAGATATTCCTTACGGGTATGCAAATCTCAGGTGTTCCTCATTTTTATTTCAAAACTATAATTTTCCTCCTGCGTTGTTAGTCGTGCAGATTTTGGGCATGTAGATTTTGGGGCATAATTAGGTGACTACAACGCAGGAGAGTGTTGCAAGACATCTTATCTATGCTAAGCTTTAGAATACACATATTATAAACAAAATTGTATAAAATTCAAGCAGCATTTCATAAAATCAAATGATAATTCAAAACTAAATAAGCAGGAATACTCAATAAATTTACCTGCTAAGAAAACTAAGAACCTCATGAAATAATATTAAAAATATGAGGCAATTTAGTGAAAAAATAACATTTAATATATATTTTAAATATTAATAGTTTGCAAGTCAATTTATCTTGATATATATACACACACACACACACACACACACATACACACAAATATTAAGCATATTATCATAAAGGGTTTGAGATCTGCACAGCAGGTCTCGAGTTCGAGTCAGAGCGTGCACCTCTTGTAAGAGCCTGAGACAGCTGGGGTTTTACTCCCTTACCTGGGCCCACAAAGTGCGCTTTCCGGGGGGATGAGGTTTCCTCGAATCCAAAAAAAAAAAAATTATCATAAAGTAGCAGAAAACATGTTAGAGACCAGATGACACTCAAAGGTGACCATTGTGGGAGGATCAGTCGCCATAGGTTGATGCCTCTCTAACCAGCTAAGTATACATAATAATATAATATTATGTACACATAGACTAACTATTCTATGTTAGCATATGGTTACTGATAAGTCCTATATCAAGGCATACTACTTTTTTGGCAATCAAACATTGGATTGTGACCTCCAGTTTCTCTTTTTCCTCTGAAAGTCTTGAGACGTCTAACAAAGGCTTCCCCACCATGCCGATGGGAGACAGAGTGTGGGAAAACTTGTTAAGAAAACTCATTGAAGTAACTAAAAGCTGTGGTATCTTATGGACTTGACTTTATAAAGATTGAAAAACTCTTTGTGGTCGAAGGTCATTTTAATTGAGTTAACAAGCTTACCTTTGCTTGAAAAAGCTAGATTGCTCTCTTAACGAAGATGAAATCTATAACGGATACGAATATTCAATCTCGCCGCTGAGATGTCCACGGATTCTGGGGCCTTGAAGCATTGAAAGACATGGAGGTTAGCGAAGAAGCGAAGTTTAAGGAGGACGAAGCTAGACGATGGGTGACGTCAGCGAAGGAGTTAAGAAGGCACGCACCCTCACGCTATCGATATTCGCATAATTATTAAAGCAATGTACATCATATTGAATAAAATTTAGTTTAACAAAATGCAATTGCAAATTCAAGAATAGATGTGTACTTCAAAAATAAAACAACATATATAAATATTCAAGAAATTAAATAGTCGTACTCATCATATAATCAACATACATATTTATTTATATTACATACATATTAAAGATTATCTCACTCACCCAGAAAATATAAAACTAAAAGGAATATCAGATAAAAGATTCGAAAATCCTATTGAGTATCGTTAGACGAACCTACAACAAATATACAGAATATACTAAAAAAACAATCCAAAACAACCCAAATATAAGATTCCAATACATAACAGAAAACCTGGTTTAGTCTCCTAAGTTTAGGGACTAAAAAGACGATTTCTAAAAACAGGGACCAAAACATAATTTTACCAAAATTAGAGGACCAAACTGTAAATACATAACCATATTGAAATTTAACCCATAAACCATCCTCAATCATGGCCAGAAAGACCGAACTGTAATTTTTTAAAGTCCAGAGACTAAAATGTAAATTCCTAAAATTAAGGGACCAAACTGAAAATATTCCAAATCAATTATCAAACTGAGATTCATCATCCTTAACCTCATAATAATACCGCTCAGAATCTCAAAATACATTAAGGGTTCAAATTATAATTTTTCAAAGTTAGGGACTAAACTATAATTTTTATAAATCAAGGATCAAAATAAAATTTCATCATTTTCAAACTCAAGACCATTCTTTTCAGATTTTCCATCAAAGCTGAAATGAATTTCTTAACGCATAACAAATCAATTCACAAAAATCAATTCACAAATTCTTATTTCTAACAGCATAACTAAAATCAACCACTTAACTTTAAACCCATAATAATTATGAATCAATATTAACAACATAACCTTCAAATCTTTATAAGCCCTAATCTCTTCTTTAATCTTTCCATAAATAAATCATAATTGAAAGCAACATAAAAGGGAACCAATTACTTATAACTTTTATCTTTCTTGAACTCAAAATTCAAGATAAAAAATTGAAATTCTTGGCCTAACAAGGGAAAGTCATGACAATCACAAGAATTAAAAGAGGGAAAAACAATTTTCTTACAACTTTTTCTATATATTTAAATTAACTTAAATTAAATTTGGACTGACTTATATTTGAGTTTGCGCAAAATTCTGGGTGCTACAGAAGTAATACAGACAAGAATTACCTTCCATATAATGTTTGTTAGAGTTTTTAAAATGCTTTCCTGCTCTGGAAGGAGAATATTTGATGTAAGATAAAACGTTGATGATTTTGCTTTACTTTTGTAAACTACTTTCAGATATGAAATCTTGATTGAAAACCTGATGGATCCTGCTCATGTTACCTATGCACATTATGGAATTATCAGAACTCGACCACCGAAAGGTATTTTAAGGCATCGTGTTCCATTCTCTTTGTTTATGTAGTTCATATGATTCAAACTAAAACTTTCCCTGCAGTTAAGGCTGATAGAGAAGGGGGCTGCCCAGTTGAATTGAGTGTCAAGAAGCTAGACATAGATGGTTTCCTTGGAGATCAGGATCAGTATGGTACTAATAAATTTATCGCACCCTGTGTCTCTTATGCATACAGTAGTCCTGTGGTTGACAAAGGTGAAGGAATTGTATCAGCAGATGGAACAGAAAAGGTAAGCATTTACATGATAAGAGACACGAAATGGTATCATAGTTAGGATGCCATTTATAGGAACACATGACAAGGCCACATGTTTCCATGTCTTAATATTCGATTGTTTGCCGGGCCGGTTTTAGATCATCTGCGAATTTGTCTGCATAATCACTCATAGTCACAGAAGCCTACTATCTAGTTTACTTTAACAAGAATGACACTGCTTGTAGTAGAATCACAAATCAAAGTTATTTTAGGCTTGTTACTTCTCTTGTTGTTGTCTTCTTATTTCATAAAAAACTTCTTGGTGCAGCCACCTTCCAGGCAACAGAAAGCTGCCCTAGTCTTTTTTTGCATTCCAGTTAGTCCAGGGAGAAGCAGATTAATATGGGTCTTCCCACAAAACTTTGGAATTTGGATTTTCAAAGTTTTTCCGCGGTTCTTGACTCATTTGGGAGTAAACATAGTTGTGGATTCAGATCTGTATCTCCTTCATTTGGAGGTAATTTTTCTGTTTATCAAAGCGTTCTTCTCTACAGCATGCAGTGAGCTGATTTATTAAAGCTTCAGTTATTATAATACCCTATTATATCTGTAAGAAATAACTGAACGATAACCCTTTAGAAAGGTCAATAGATGTCAAAGTGGATAGTTAATGGGTTGCCAATGGAGTATCCAAACTGCAGGATCAATATAAATCTAAATTCCTATGGTTTGCCTTTCTTTGGAACAACGGTATATTTCAAATCTATTTCATCCAGCACCTCTATGGAAATTTATTTGATAGGAAACAACCTGTTAGGTTAACATTGATGCTGCATGGAGTACCCATTTATCATACAATGTTGGATCTTGGACTCCACAAGCATTAACTGACCCCGGAATTTTCTTAGCAGGAGCGCAAGATAATGGATATTGGCCTTGCAAACTGGCAAAAGGCATGCTTTGTGCCAACAAAATCAGATGCCTTTGTGGTTGGTTTCCGAAGATGGATAAAGAAGTATGCCGGCGGTCAAGTTGATTGGAGAGGGAAGTACAGCGGGGCTCTTCCCCCAACTCCTCCAAGAGAAGAGCTGATGGACAGGTAATGACTGTTACAATTAAAGACGAGCATTCAAGATTTCAGTGTGGGGAACTTTCTTAATGTTTCCTAAACTTCTAACTGATTTTTCAGGTACTGGTCTCATGTTGTAAGCTGTCGCAGTTGCAGTGCTGCATATAATCGTTTCAATGCACTAGAGGTCGTTCTGCAAGTTGCTTCTCTAGCTTCAATTGGGATTGCTACTGCAACTAAGCAGAATGTCAAGGTAATGGTAGCAGTGGCAGTATTATGCTTTGCAGGTTCAAAATGGTTGGCTCACTTCATCTACAAGAACTTCCACTACCATGACTACAAGCATGCTTTGCACTAAGGTGTATTGGAAATATGGCTTGATTCTCCTGATCTCGTATGTGCTCATAAGTTGTGGCAGCTGGATAGACTTTCTGTGAGGCATTAGCAGTTCTGTATGCAAGAACCCCAGCTTTCTTGTGAGGAGCAGTGTTAGTTTCTTGTGGGAATTGGGATTTGGGCTTGTGAGTGACAGGTTTCTGTAAGGATCTTATTTGAAGTTTCTACGATTATTAGTGATAATGAAGTAATATGAGTTAAATTCTGTAGTTTCTTGCATGGATTTGAACAAGAATTTAGGTTGATTAAAGAGGGTTAATGATAAGTACGATAATGTTTGGTTAATGTTTTAAAACAGAGAAGATATTTGGAATGAATAAAAATATATTTGATTGGAAAAATAAAAATAAAAATAAAAATAAAAATATAAAATAAATTTGTTTGTCGGTGAATTTTTGTTAAAGTAAATGAGAATGTCTCTTCTATCTCTCTGTTTTTTTTTTTCCTGACTCGAGACACAGGCTTTAGATAAAAAGTTCGTAGCTAATGAAATGAGAATCCTTAAAGCATGATAGTAAAAAATCAGGGCCACGGTAGAAAAATAAGAGGTCAAAAAAACAGATGCAAAACACACACAGAAGGCAAAGCAAGTGCCACACCACCACAAAAAAGGAAGTGTTTCACAACCACACACAATGGTGCAGATCATAAGTTGTTTTGTGTCTAAACCACAAAAAATCTCTAATCCATTCAAAATGTAAAGTGCTTACAGATAATTAAGCAGTAAAGACCTCACTCACATACACAAGCAGAAATGGAAGCTCTCAATGCTTCCTTTGTCCCTTCACCTCACATTCCAGCAACACCAGCTCAAGTACTCCGCAAATCCCAGTTCTTGCATTTTCAGTTCAGTTCAATACCCAGTTCATTTGTTCAATCATATGACAGAAACAAGTCAAGCTCCAAGATCCTTACTACCTTGTCCTCATCTGTTTCAACCGAGACCTTAGACCCAACCGAGCCAGCACTTGAAACCGATAGCCAGCAAGAGACGTTTGATTGGTATGCACAATGGTATCCAGTAATGCCGGTTTGTGACTTGGATAAGAGAGTGCCACATGCAAAGACGGTGATGGGACTTGATTTAGTGGTGTGGTGGGACAGGAATGAGAATGAATGGAAGGTCTTTGATGATACTTGTCCTCATAGATTGGCACCATTGTCTGAAGGAAGAATTGATCAGTGGGGGAGGTTGCAGTGTGTGTACCATGGCTGGTGTTTCAATGGCTCTGGTGATTGCAAATTTATTCCTCAGGCACCCCCAGATGGTCCTCCGGTACTAAATCCTCATACTTTGAATGATAAGATTCTTCTTCTTGCTTTTTTGTTGTGAAGAAAAGAAAACGAAGATATGAACCTAGAAAGTGTTCTCTTTCATAACCCTTACAGTATCTTTAGTTGTTATTTTTTTCGACAACAAGAAGTATTCTCATGCTAGTTTGCGCGTCAACCATGAATAAGTCCCTCCATGGACGATCTTAAGGGCGCATTCCCCATATCAGGTTGATACATTCGAAGGAATTTAATAAATTCCTCTAAGCGCTGCTTCAAGCTTTAAACCTAGGAAGCCAAGGGAGCATTTGTCATTACTTCCTCCATGTGATGAACTTGTGACTGGTGTGGCATGCCTGGATACTTCTTATTCTGGACTTTAAAAGTTCATAAATGAGCACTCTCATCCTAACTGAAAGGCTGTCTTAAATCACTTGGCTGCAGCCCTTTGGCTACATCCATGGCTCTCTTGTTTGACCATATCTGTTAATTTGTACTTAGTAGTTTTCATTTTATTTTTGACCCTCTAAACTTTGAGACTGCTGCTTGTATCATAGATTCTTGAGTACTCGTGAATCACAGCTGTTGGATTATGTGATTGATGATTTCATTCTTGACTTGTAAGAAAAGTCGAAGAACATAATAATTTGGAAATTTCGTTTGTTGTTCATTGAGCAGAAGCTGATATATCTGACCTTTCCAAGCCATTACGTATCCAGGTTCACACATTCAAGAAAGCTTGTGTAGCTGCATATCCAACTACTGTGCAGAATGACATTGTTTGGTTTTGGCCAAATTCCAGTCCTGAATACAAAGATATCCTTTCCAGTAAGAAGCCCCCTTACATTGCAGAGTTGGATGACCCATCGTATATCAAAACAATGGGAAACAGAGAATTTCCTTTTGGGTACGCATGATTTTATCTTGCCATGTGTAGATTTCTTCTTACATTTTCCTCCTTTCTCAGCTGAACTTAGGACCCTTTCTAATGCTCGTGTTGAATATATTCTTTTTTTGGTGAAATCTGTTGAATATATTCTTCTCCAAATTATATCTCCATCTAGCATTCATGATTATGAGGAAAGATTAAAGTTCTATTCAGTAGTTCTTAACGAATTGTCCTCGGATTTTTTAAGGTAAGCTAAGTTATCATTTTCAGGTATGAAATCTTGATTGAAAATCTAGTAGACCCAGCTCATGTTCCGTATGCACATTTTAAGCTGCTGCCAGGTCCACCAGCTAAGAACAGATAAGAACTACTGCTACATTGTGCTCATATTGCCTTGTATAAACGGTTAGTATATCTGATTAACACCATATATTTTCTTTTTCTTTCACAGTCAAGCTCGATAGAGAAGGTGGCGCGCCGATTGATATAACCATAAACAAGTTAGATAAAGAAGGTTTTCATGCTAGCAGATTTGGTGGAATTACTAATTTTATGGCACCTTGTGTATATAAATCTGCTTTCGGTCTGCCGCCGAAGAAAGGTAATGAGCCACAGAGAAGAGGGCTGCTTCTTTTTTTCTGTGTTCCAGTTGGTCCTGGTAAGAGCAGATTAATATACACATTCCCAAGAAATTTTGGAGTGTGGATGGACCGGATTATGCCAAGATGGGTGTTTCATTTGTCGCAAAATCGGATTCTAGATTCCGATTTGTATCTTCTCCACTTAGAGGTAACACCATTACCATAAAAGTAAAAGTATAGTCTCAATATCACAATCCTAATGCGAAACCATCATGGTATGGCGGATATCTAGTGAAGTTCTGTTCTGGAGAATCAGAACAACTGGTTCCTAAAGGCCTGTTTTGTGCTGCTGTTTTTCGCAGGAGCGTAGGATAATGGAAGTTGGCCCTACCAACTGGCAAAAGGCCTGTTTTGTGCCAACAAAGTCAGATGCTCAAGTTGTTGCTTTCAGAAGGTGGTTAAAGACGTACTCAGGTGGTCAGATTAACTGGGGAGGCAAGTTCAGCGGAGCACTCCCTCCAACTCCTCCGAAAGAACAACTAATGGACAGGTAACTTATGCACAACCCGAAAAGTTTAGACTCATCAAAGTTCATCTAGGTTATTTTTAGCTTCATAATTCATATGAAGCTATTGGCAATGGATTCTTGCAGGTACAGGTCACATGTAGTGAATTGCAGCAGCTGCAGCCTTGCATACAAGAGTCTTAATGCACTTGAGGTTGCGCTGCAAGTGATCTCCTTTGGTTCAATCGGTGCTGTTGCAGCAACCAAGCAGAATGCAATGTCAGCAGCCGCGAGAACTTCACTTGTATTAATGGCAATCCTGTGTTTTGCAGCTTCAAGATGGTTGGCTCACTTCATTTACAAGAATTTTCATTTTCATGACTACAATCATGCCCTTCTTTAATTTTATTGTTTTGAACATCAATTTCGTGGTGTTGGAAACACCATATTGCATTGTATACGAGAAAACTTACAGAGTCTGTGAAAAACTTATATAGGGAGCAAGCTTGGAGAGCTTGCTAGACAGTATATTTACTTGTTTGTTGAATGATATTAGTGTGCTTTTGGTACATTGGACAGGGTAAGGCATGACTAAACGAGAACAGAATGAAGTAGAGCACGAGTCCCTGTTTTCTCAATTCCAATGTTATCACTTTCACTAGTTATATAAAAATATATCAAAGTCCAAGCTCCTTACCACCATATCATCATGGTCAGTCCCAGCATAAGCAGAACCTGAACCAGCTGAAAAAGAGGAGAAGTTAGATGAGTTTTCTCGGTGGTATCTAGTGATGTCAGTATGTGATTTTGATGCAGCCAGGCTTACATAAAATGAAGCACAGGTCACATAACCAGTGGGCAAGACCTCTTCCATAATAGGTCTTGCCACCAAAATCTCCACTCCAAGAAGAAGAAGATGATGCTACTGCATTATTAGTGTATCTGATATCAGAGGATCATGCAAAAGCCCTAATAAATTTATTTATAAACTAAGTGGAATAGAGCTAAGCTTAAGAGAATACATGTTCACGCTAGACTTGTTTATTTCATATGTGCCTCCTTTTTATTTTTATTTTTATTTTTTCCAATCTAAATCTAAATCTTTCTTTCTTTCATTAAAAAATTATTTATTTAGCTTTTATTAATTTAATTATGTTTCTACATATTATAATCCTATACGTGACATGATTTAGAATTTTTATTTGAATCAGCTAATTGTCAGATAATTAGAATTTTTATAATTCTAATGATTTAGGATTCGGTGATTTTCAACCTAAAATAAAATACCTCTTGAGATGTAATTGCATTTTATAATTTGGTTTTGCTGTAATTATAAAGTAATTAAGAAATTACAAAGTTATTATGGTTCAGCTCCTAACTAAATTTCATTTTACATTTTAGCAATTTAATTATTTCAAAGTCCTTGAAATAAAAATTAAAGGCTCAAAGACAAAGCGACAGAAGCCTATGTAGCCCAAACTTCTTCCGATATTTTCACTTGACTAGTTGCCGATTAATCGCAGATTATTTACTTGAAAAGAATGCCGGGGAACTGCCGATTCTTCAATCCAAACGATCGCCGAGTAACCTCCGATCCTTTTTTCATCTAAATCTCCCAGGAATTCACGATCATTAATTTAAAAAGATCGCCGATGAATCGACAACCTTCCTCATTAAAAACCGCCTCTTAGTTTTTAGAAGATCGCCGAATAGCAATGAACGGACTGTTTTTTAATTAATCGCCGATTATGACCACGTTTCGTCCGCCGAGTCTTTCACCAATCACTGATTTTTATATTTATTCCCGGTGCTTCAGAGTAATCGGCCAATTGTTTTCCAATTAAACACCGATTACTTCTGTTCACGTTCTTTCTCCGATGATTTGGAAATTAATCGCCCACTTTCCTCGTGTATTTCCCTAGTTTGTGCGGATTATCTCACTTTTAAGCTAGTTATTTCTTATATTTTTCAATACTGTCGATTTATTGAGGAATATAAAAAATAACTCGCTCAAAAGTGAGATAATCTGCACAAACTCAGGAAATACACGAGGAAAGTGGGCGATTAATTTCCAAATCATCCGATCTAATACTGGTGCTTACCTCCCGCTACTCCCATCCATATGCAATAGCAAGATCCAAATGTACTAGTAAAAAGAGTTTTTTTTTTTTTTTATATATATATTAATATGGTTATTCGGAATAGATTGTGCATACCTGTACAAGTAAAAAAAAATCCATATTGTTTTGGCTTTCAATAAATTTCCATGAAAATCAATTGAAATTAGTCTCCAGCATGCTTCTCAGTCTGGAGGGATTGGTCGGCTACGAAGAAACAAAACTATTAAGATTTTTGAAGCACTTTTGTCAAAGAAAAGGTGAACATTAATTTCCACAAAATTAACGCCTCTCCTTTGTTTGAAACCGACAGCCATCATGCATAGAATTTGAAGCACTTTCGTCAAATAAACTGGAATTGTTGAGGGCCCGCGGATATGGGTAATTTCGTTAACTACTTGTTAATTATCTCTATTTATTTATTAATGGATTACGCGGAATTTTAATATAAAATTATGAATAGTTTATGAAATTATGTTCATTAATTCCTTTTGAAGTGCGAGGACAAAGGATAAAAATCCACTTAGCTCCTTATAGAGAAGCTTCCCCATCCTCTATAACAACTTCGTAGGCCTTCCTTTCCATCTGTAATGGTTAGATGTTTATCAGTGAAAGCATTTTATTTAGGTTAAAATACAAATAAAATGTAGTGCATGGAGTCTCACTGGACCGAGATACTTGATGCACTGCTTTTGAAATTTTGATCTAGGGCATTCTTCAAGATTTACTTCCTTGCCTTCTCCTATATCTAGCCTTCAGTTCCAAAGTCCAAACCAAGCATGCATATGAAAGTTCAGCTTCGAAATCTTGATCATGTCTAAAATTGAAAGTCCAGCAATAAGGATCCAAGAAACACTAATGGGATGGTGTCTTTATGGATTTCTCGAGAGCAATGCAGATGAGATAAACCATCCGTAACCATCTGATCTTGTAGAGGCTGATCAAAACTAAGGGTCTGGTTTGTTGTTGGTTCGATTTGTGCGAGGGAAAGAGCGTAGAAAGGTCTGGAAGTCATCCAGCGAACCAGACCCTCTCTGTTTCCCTACTGGGCCAGATTAACTCAAGGGCACACCCTACTGATTAGTGCTCTATCCCTCGACAGGACACACGAGAGGTGATATGAAATATCTATCTAGAAATGTGAGTTTATTGCAGTATTATTTTAGTTCTTTTGTTTTTTCTTGATCGTACTGATTAATTTTCTGTAGGAATTAGGCTCCCCTCTTGACGGTGCTTGTCATGTAAGACTACACGATGATCTACAAGCTCGTTTTTATAAGAGGTTTGCTTCATTGTAACCAGCAGCTCTAGAAAACCTCCAGATTAGACTTTGAAGATTTCTTGAGCCAATTATTATTCCTTAACAAAATTATTAATAAGTAAAGAAAAATTTCATGATTCATTATCAAAATCAAGAAGATTATATGTGTGCACTTGCGTACTATGAGACAGATTCATTTTTTGGTTTTTTTTTTTGGATATATCAACACATTGTGATGTTAATGGTTGAATCTAACGATTTTAATTCTATCTATTAAAAAGAAAATATGAGATGGCAACTTTTGGCTGCTGTCTTCAAATTGAAAAGATAAAGATATTGAAGATAAAAAGAAATATATATACTCTTGTGTTTTTTATTTTAAAAATATAAAAATTCATTCATAAATTGTTTTATAAATAAATTTATATGTATTTATATTTTCATCTCTCCAATAAAACACATTATTATTCCTTTTATCATGTGATGTAACTATCTTGTAAAAAGCTTTTAAATCATTGTCGCATCAAAACATATTTTTTTTTAAAGAAGTATGCTTGATTAATAGATCTTTCATGTAGAAGAGCTCAAGTAGGAAACAAAAAAGTATAAGAAGTGAAGTAAGTTTTTTGGTAAAGTAGATATACTAAATTCATTCATAAATTTGAGTAGATCATATCCAAATTCAAGAATTTCCACTCATCTTACATATTTTACCCTAATTTAGCCTTGGTAATAACTTGAAAACAAATGTGGTTAAAAAATATTTAATTTGTTTCTAGCTCTAATTAGATAGGGATAGTTCAGATTTTCAAAATCTGAGTTTTGATAAACATAATGCAATCAAATTCCAAGAATCCATCATCATCCCAATCCAATAAGCCGTTGATCTTTCTTAATTGATTTTTTCCTATAAGAGGATCTCGAGAAACTAAATGGATAATCAAAAATAAAAAATTAATATTTTAACTTTTTTTTACTTGTTTTTCATACTCCAAAAAAAAGTCAAACAATAAGCTAAAATATCTTTTCTTTCCCACAAAAGTTATTCCTACATATCTCTTAAAAAAACCAAAACTAACAAAGTGGGGCCAACAAAAAAATAAACCAATTAAATCTAGCCATGTAAAAAAAATACATTAAAATCATTAAAAAAAATAAAACACTTATGGCTTTTTAAATGGTTTTTTTCCATTGGAACATGTATGGTAAAAAAAACTATATTTATACTATTTAAAATACTATTTTATTAATTTACCTTTTTAAAATAATATCTCTAAGGTGTCCAAATCTATGATTCTGACAAGGCACCTCTAATATTTCACTTGTAAAGTAAGACACAAGAGCCTGTCCTTCTGTCTCCAAGTCACTCTTATCTGACTTCACTTTCAGACAAGAAAAAATCACGGTTGACAGCAGTCTCTTTCTTTCCTTCTAACCAAAGCTTCACACTTCCAACACTTTCAACACAAACACTCCATTCTCTCTTCCTCTCCATTAAAGTTCTTAACTTTATGCTGAATTCCTATTAGATCTCACTGCTTTCACTCTCTCCATTTAAATTCACCTCATTAATCGGTACATCCTCTTTCACTGCTTTCACTCTCTTCATTTCAATTTAAGTGAAACCTTGTTTAGCGGTCTCCTTTTTGATTTGTTTTCCTGTTTTTGCCTGTACTTGATTCTGTTATTAGTTAAGAAAAGATTGGATTTTGAAGGTAGCCCATTATTGGATGTGGACTAAGAATACTTGGGTTGTTTTTGTTTTTTTGGATTGAGTTCAAGATCCGAGTAGATTTTGGATTTGGGTTTTAAATGTTAGAGAAAACCCATGAAAGAAACCATTCTAGGAGCTGATCATATAGGGCAGAAACCGATAATGTTAACAAGTAATTTATGCTTCTCAGTGTTTGTGGTCTCAGTTTTGATATTTACTGTTACTGCAATCACTTACAAACCACCAAATCCATGGCTGGAATCAGCTCCAGCTTTCACAAAACTCCTTACACAAAATGAGAATGCCACTTTTAAAATTGATGATTCTGTTGTCAAAACTGGTGAGGATTTGCAAACTGGGACTGCCCCTGCTGTCCCTCCTCCTGCTGATATCAAGCCAATTACTGAGGAGGTGATCAAGAAAAAGGAGGAGGAAGTGAGCGATATGACCCTCAAGTCATCTGGTCGTGAGGATTTGGAGGTAGTGAATTGTTCGGATCCAAAGGTTTGGATTACGGTTGAGAAGTTCAATTGGTGGCTGTTTAAGTCAGTTGTGTTTTTGGATTATCCAACTCCGGTTAATGGATCGAAGCAGGATGAGTGTGACGTGTCATGGACGTTTGGGAATAAGAAAGAGAAGTCGTAGAGGAAGTATTGGGATTTTAGGAGGTTTAATTTTGTAAATGAAGAGAATTGTTCTTACAAAATTGTGCATGCAGATGGTTGGCATTCTGGTTTCAACGCCAGAAGGATTAGAGTTAATTCCTCCAGGAGTGGTAGAAATAATCCGAAAGTTGCACCATTGGTTCAGGACAATGAGATAAATGAGACGATCCCAAGATTGGGATCAGAAACGAACTTTAGAAACGGGAAGTACTTGTATTATTCTAGAGGAGGGGATTATTGTAAGGGAATGAATCAGTACATGTGTGAGCTCTTATGGGGGTTGGGGGAGGCCATGTATTTGAACAGGACATTTGTCATGGACTTGAGCATGTGCTTCGCAGGTAGTTACAATCCGGATGGGAAGGATCAGGAGGGGACGGATTTTAGGTTTTATTTTGATTTTGAGCATCTTAAGGAGGCGGCGTCAATTGCCGAAGAGGGTGAATTTTTGAGAGATTGGAAGAAATGGAATCGCTCCCGTAAGAAGAAAGTTCCAGTTAAGAAGGTTGTGGCCCATAAGATGACACCAATGCAACCAAGGAAAGTTAAGAGCACAATCATATGGAGGCAGTTTGATGGTCAGGAGCCAGAAAATTATTGGCATAGGATGTTTGAAGGGCGGGCTGCAAAGTACATTCAGAGACCGTGGCATGCAGCTTGGAAATCAAAAAGATTGATGAGTATAGTTACAGACATCAGTGGGAGAATGGACTGGGATTTTGGTACATGTGGTTCGTGGGGAGAAAGCTCAAAATAAAGAGCTCTGGCCACATTTGGATGCCGATACATGACCCTACGAGCTTGTTACAAAGCTTCAAGGGATGATTCAACCTTGGAGGAATCTGTATATAGCAACCAATTAGCCATTCTACAATTACTTTGATAAATTGAGGTCTCACTTCAAGGTCCATTTAATTGGTGATTACAAGGAATTGTGGGCAAATTCTTTTGAATAATGGTCACCCAGTTGAGTTTGACGGATACATGAGAGTTGCTGTGGATACTGAGGTTCTTTACAAAGCAAAAACTCGCGTGGAAACATTTTATAACTTCACCAGTGACTGCAAGGATGGAATCAATACAAGCTAGTGAGGTTTGGGTGCTACTTTTTTTCTTTTCCATAAAAATGATTCATGTGGCTTGTTTTCTTGATTCAGCCACGGAATGATACAAATTGAGCTCATTTTAGACCTTTTTTTTTTATTTGATTGTTCTTTTATTTCATTGGTCATTGGCATTTCCTGTTGATCATGACAGCTCTATATCTGTAAAATATAAATTCATTTTCGTGGTCTTTATCTGCTCTGTGCTTTTTTCTCAAAGTGAATCAAGAACCTTTTCATTTCATCACACTGATAGCAAGCTGTGCATGCATCTGTATTTAATTTGCCCTGCCCCTTTATTATCTTCTGAAGATGTGAACAAATGCTGTTTTTATTTCCCATCTGCTGTGGCGTATCCATTTGATGTTTTTGAAGTAAAATATACTGGATTTCTTATAAATGGTTGTTAAAAGGTTGAGAAAGAGTTTCTTTAGGTTTTCGTTAATTCATCCGAAATTGGGTTGCATGTTGTATCTCTCACTACTCGAAGAAGGTTTGAAAGGAGAGATCAGCTTTTACGCCAATCCAAAACAGAATCGGAGTGAGAATCTTACCCGCTTCCTTGTTGTGACTTCATGAGGACGTTCCTGCACCTGC
>Ga0325405_1003423_pt1 | contig 16302 bp, 10 predicted proteins | sample PopdelMetagenome_21_FD_205663 | JGI IMG/M metagenome (GOLD analysis project Ga0325405, IMG submission 205663) | Populus deltoides microbial communities from Bellville, Georgia, United States - Xylem-Control-R2 | ecosystem: Host-associated > Plants > Phyllosphere > Stem > Wood/Secondary xylem...
TAGTGATCAAACTCGGCTCAAATGAAAACCATTTGCTAATTTCCTCTTTTAGGAACAAAGTTTATGGTCTGCCAATGCATTAGCGCTTTGCAGTTTTACAGTATAGTGGGCAATATTGAATGAATTAAAGTTAGTACGTAACAGATAAAAGTACGTAATTTAGCACTGATCAAGAATCAAAAACCAGATTAAAAATATTACCTAATGGTGCGTGATCGAGTTTACACTAAGTACTACAGTACAAGAACAGCTAGCAAGAACCAAGAGGTTTCCTTGCTTTTTGGTCTCTCGTGTAACCATGGGCAAGAAGACATCGAATTTAGTAACAAATTAACTACATAAACAGTAAATACAGCTATATTCATACGAGATTGCGATAGCCGTTTCCTTATCATGGAATCATTGCTAAGCTTGGTATTGATAGTGCTTTCAAAAAGTAGTCTCTGTAAGGTGACTTGGTAACAATATTTCAACTCACACATGCATGCAAGTTGAATCTACCAACTTCTTTAATTTTCTAGCTCCCGGCCCTGAAGAAGATCTGGATCGAGGATCTTCCTCGTCCTGTTTTCTATGAAGGCCTCTCCTTTTTCAAATCAACGATCGATATTGTTGCAAAACTCTCAATATTTCTCTTGAATAATAATAATAATAAAAATAAACAAGAAGGCGGTGTTGGTTCCTATATATCAATGCCCTAGAGGTAAAGAGCGCATGCAAATCACTCCGTGGCAACTCGAAATTGCTTGAGTATGAGATGGATTGCAATTGTTGCTGAAAATAAGTAAAATATGGCCTCCATTATAGAAAAAGATATGTGTGTGTATATATATATATATATACATATAATGAGAAGTCGAAACAAAATGCCTTTGTACTTCACCAGCTTTAATTAATTTAGAGCCACTACTAATCTCAACCCCACAAACCACAATGTTTCTCCTAAATTGACCTAAACTCTCATTGGCAAATCTATTTAAAATCAAGAAAAAAAGGGCCAAAATCTAGATTAAACTGTTCGATAATTGAATATTCAGTCACTTCCCACCAAATTAATTACCAAGTTCTTACTGAGATATTATATTAAGGAATTGATTTGTAACTGTGGACGGATATATGGCTATCCAATTAGCGAGAATATACGAACGCAGCATAGCAACATCAACAGTTCGCATATCATAAGAAAAGAAGAACAGGGTTACGTTATTGCTGTTATCTGATTCACAAGAGGACTGAATCTTCTTAATTTCTACAAATCTCTCCCCTAAATTGGATTTAAATTTAGACCACTTGATATGACAATAAATTAATTAATTAAATTAATTTATAGTTATATTTTGATGAGTATTTCTAAACATTAAAAACACATGAAAAAAAAAAACTCGTTCAATGATTCATTAGAAGTATTGAGCCATGGTCTTAAAGTGGGAGCTAGTAGATCCCACTAATTCAACAGTTCATGTATTATCTTGCATTTTTCTAGTCATATTTTTTTAATATCTCACATTAATTTATTTTGATTGATAGAATCAGTACGAGTAATTAATTTACTAGCTACGTGTTGCTTAATCTACACATATAAATTGAGATTCTCTAATGTTCTTTTGTCATGATTCTTTGCATTCTTTAATTATATCTAAATTATTAAATAAATATAATTTGAATTATTTTAAAAATGATAAACAACTGACATGCATGATTATTAATACGGAGTTATTGAAAACGGTTTCCATTTTTTCATAGCGTTGAACCTTTTTTTTTTTTAATGTAGTGGGAGTTTAGAGGATTTTTTAAAAAAATTATTACAACTAATTAAAAATATTATCCAAATAACACAATTTAAAAAATACAAGTTTATAACTTGTTACTATTCAAAATAGCAATAATTTTTAAAAAATATTAAATGGATAAAAGAGGAGAGAGAAAAAAAATTCAGGCACATATCAAAATTTTAATTATAATATTATTGATATCATCAAAAATATTTTAATAAAATTAATTTAATAATACCAAAAAATATTATCATTAATAACCCAAATAAGTCATTCTTGCCTTAAAAAAACAAGCAGGTCACCGTTATACTTGCCCTTTGAATTTTTTTTTTAAACCCAAAATGTAAACTCTACGGGTGTAAACTAGTTATTACTCGCACCCCAAAAGACATTGCTTAATTAATTGTGCATCAAATAATGATTAGTGACCTCATTGGTCATAGCACATTAATATATAAAACTTTTTATATATATAATGAGACTAATCCAATTGTGCTATAATTATCCATATTTGTTGATCAAGATCATGATCCAGAGACTAGTAGCAGTGTCCAATGAATTGAAGAACCTAAAGTCTAATTCTCTGAACAAAATTTAAAAAACAGATTACAAGTGAGGAGGATTGTTTAAACAACTAATCTTAAATATAATAAAATAAGATTGAAAATGAAATACACATTAATTACAAGACTTGAACTTCGTGAATAAACTTCAAACTTAACTATTTAATTAATAATTCAATATAATCATGATAAAGTAATTATACATAAGCTAATTAAACATATGACAGTAAAATCATCGAAAGCGCTTTTTTATTTTTTTAATCTTCGAGCTAGGTAGCTATTCATGTTTTCTTATTTACTGTTTACAAGCTGGCTGAGCTAATGCTCTCGAAATGTCGCAAATAATTTGTTTGTGGCGAAAAAAAGTTGTGCCGACAAAATGAAAAGATGACAAAAAATCAGCAACAAGTCAAATCCCATCCCATAACCTTGAATCCTCAAAAAAAAAAATTAAAAAAAAGAAAAAGCTTTGTTGCCGAAGTTACATTTAAGTAAACCCCACCACTTTCTAGAGAATATTTTTCTTGTTGCACTAACCCTTCTTTCCATCCTATCCTTAGTCAGCAACATCGATATACGGTGTTTGGTTTTTTCTTTTCTTTCTTCTTCTCTTTTGAAAACTGATTGCTGGTTTTCTTGTTCTAATGGAAGCCAAATGTGATCTTTCATATTAAGGTTTGTTAGTGGAGTCCCTAGACTTCAAATAAAGACGTACGTATGCATACTGTATTGATCAATTAGGAACATTATATAAGCAAGCTATTCCATCCTCACTCAACTCATAAGCTTCTTCCATTTAACTCATAAGCTCTTTACATTGCGAGGAGAAAGATTGATAGATATAGAGAGAGAAGAACAATTAATATGGCAACAGCGTCGTCCTTTTATGACAGGGCAAAGCCATTTTTGGCTGTGATACTCTTGCAAGTTGGCTATGCAGGCATGTTCACAATTACTAAGCATGCACTGGATGAAGGGATGAGCCAACATGTATTGGTAGTCTACCGGCATGCCGTTGCCACCATTGTCATTACTCCATTTGCCTTAGTTTTTGACAGGCAAGGGTTTTTATGCATGCATTATTAGTACTGTTAGTCAAATATATATTAAAAGAACTAACTCTATATATCCACTGACATTTTATGACAGGAAAGTAAGGCCAAAGATGACCCTTTCCATCTTTTTTAAGATCATGTTACTGGGCTTGTTGGAGTGAGTGTCCTGACTATCATAAAATTAAGAATCTCGTTTTGATCACCTTGATTTTACAAGATTCTTCCAGCATTGATTTTTTTTTCACCTTCGTTTAACTGTGATAGTATTGTGCAGGCCAACGATTGACCAGAACTTGTACTATACTGGCATGAAATATACCACGGCAACTTTTACTTCTGCTATGTGCAATGTTCTTCCGGCTTTTGCATTTGTGATGGCTTGGGCCTTGAGGTAATGCACCAGCCACAACCTGCATATTAATTTGTAGCCTAGTAGGCATAACACTTGCACGAATTACGCTTGTGTATGTATGTGAGCCATACATCCCAGCGATTTTATATCTAGATATATATAAAGTAAATTAATTCTGCTATGATTTCGTAGGATTGAGCAGGTTAACATAAGGAAAATGCATAGCCAGGCAAAGATAATTGGGACCATAGTCACAGTGGGAGGGGCTATGCTTATGACCCTAGTTAAAGGAACTCAGTTGGATTTGCCGTGGACTAGAGGGTATGATCAACAAGCATCTACTAGTGCACTAACCAAGCAGGATCCTATTAAGGGTGCTCTTATGATTGCCACTGGTTGTGTCTGTTGGGCTAGCTTCATAATTCTCCAGGTAATTAACCTATAAGACTAAAACCGACAATTTTAGGAACGTACGTGATAATAATTTTGTCTTCAAGCAAGTCTTTCGGTCTTAATCTAAACGATCAACGTGAGGTCATTCGAATTGAGAAGATTTATGTGCGTGTTTTTTCCACAGTCAATAACATTAAAATCGTACCCAGTTGAGCTCTCCCTTACCGCTTGGATATGTTTCATGGGAACAATTGAAGGTTCCATGGTAGCAGTTGTAATGGAAAGAGGAAATCCCTCAGCTTGGTCTGTAGGCTTGAATTACAAACTATTAGCTGCTGTTTATAGTGTAAGTAATATTTAAATCTATCTACATCTTTTCTCTTTCCTTTTATGTCTTCAAATTAAAGAGGAAACTAACAGTTTTTAATTTATATTAATGTTTTTTGCAGTTGACTTGAGAAAGGATACTGATTTCATTTCCTTACTTTGGCTATTATAATTTTGAATACAGGGCGTAATCTGTTCCGGGCTTGGTTACTATGTGCAAGGATTGATCATGAAGCGTAAAGGACCTGTTTTCGTGACTGCCTTTAGTCCCTTAAGCATGGTTATCGTTACAATATTGGGCTCATTTTTCTTGAAAGAGATATTATACATAGGAAGGTAATTAAAGACTTATTGCTAATATATAGTGGGGTATTACAGGTCCCGCAATATATATTGTTGATTTAGTGTTAACTTATGGATAACCTAAAATACTCAGGAATTTCCACTGATCAGATATGGGATCATACATTGTCAACCTTTTAGGGAGTGTTTGGCTAATGAAATCCTCTTACAGAAAAAGGGAACTAGTAAAAAATGTTATTCCAAGAATTATTTTTTTCGCCGTGGACTAATTAAGCCACTGTTTCTTTGTAGGGTTATTGGAGCAGTTGTCATTGTTACCGGCCTATATCTAGTGTTGTGGGGTAAAAGCAAGGATCAACCTCCATCCGACTCAAGCGATGACAAAGCAGAAGCAATTGTTACACAAACTGCTACCGAAATGCAGGAGAGGACGGAGACTGTGGATCAAGAATTTGTTGCTATTGATATTACCAAAGTAAGACGCACCGATGAATCGATCTGATTGAAGGAATGCAAGTCTGAAATGATACTATTTACTGCTTATAATTTCATCTTCGTTGTACTTATCTACCGAGTTCAATCAATGCAATGTCTTGTGTTTGGTTTTTGTGAGATCGATATCAGAACCAAATAGTTTTAGCCAGATTGATGTTTCGACTATGACTTAATAGGGTATCTAGGAATTAAGATAATTCAAGCACTTAGTGTATCATTTCTTCTTTTCGCCACTCTTTAGTGCTCACTTAGTGGAGGCAATATCGCAAATTGCCCCACGCTCCTCCTTAACTATAACGCTTACTGTGCTGAATTAAGAAATTCAAGCAGTGAAACAATTGGTCATCACATTCCTTATGTGCGTGTGAGGGAGTTTTTTTTTATAGTTTTGTTCTTTGTTTAGTGTAAGAAGGGCCCTCTTTTTTCTCTCCTTTTTTCTAGAGATTGTTTGCAAGTTAACTAGAAAATTAAATCCCGTTGCAGACTATAAAAAGCAGCTCTTCTAAAATAATAGAAGATGGAATTATTATTCTATAAAAAAAAATGGAATTAGGTTGAGTCAAATTAAGTATACAGATGGGTTTAATTTAGCCTAGGCTTGAAATAAACTAATGGAAGGACAATCCTTTATTATGGAATGAAAGAAACTGCATCTCACAGTTTTGACATTCCCAAAAACAAATTCGTCTTCTCCTTCTTTGTTTCTGGTCAAGAGATTCAAGACCCTGCTAAACCCTCGAGTGCCCACCAAGAATATACGCATCCAGCTTAGTCAAGATTTACTGATCGAGGTGCTCGCTGCTGACAAACGATGCCTACGTACAGTTCGAGGATTAAAAAACGAGCAAAGGATCAAGCTCCAAGGTTCGATATTAGTTCCGAGCCATAACTCAACGATGCAAGCATAATTCAAGTCCGATTGTTATATATATATATATATATATATAACAATCGGACTCTTCCAAAAGGGTTGCATGCCAGAATAAGAAATGATTAATATTGCTTTTAAGAAATAATATGTGTATATGTGTGCAAGTCGGCCATATATAGGTAGTGAAGTACTGTACATACAGGAGAACCCTAAGAGAATCACTATTATGTTGCAGACTTCAATTTGCTCGATCGTTGAAATGAGAAGGAACATGAAATGGAAGACAAATTAATTAATTAATTAAGTTATAAATAAAATATAAAAATATAGGGATTAAATAATAATTCCTGAAACTACAAGGACTCGTCAATTATTTTTGCTAAACTATCTTTTTTAATCTTTAGAAATCTATCACGTCCAATTTAGATAAATACAGTCCAACCTCTTCTTTTTTTCGCGAAGTCAATCTACCCCAATTTAGCTTAGCTAGTGTTATTTTTATTAAAATTCATCTGTGCCAAAAAAAAAAAAAATTAAAGTTGTATTAGGCTACTAGGTGTTTGGTTTTGCATTCAAAAAATATTTTTGATTTTTTTTGTTTTAAATTTATTTTTTAGATAATTTTAATGTGCTGATATTAAAAATAAATTTTTAAAAAAATTATTTTAATAAGTTTTAAAATAAAAAATATTTTAAAAAATAAATGGAAATTGAAAACTCTTTTATGAGCCCATAGTGTCCGTTTACGGAAGGGCATTGGGCTATGTAGTCCATGAGTCACAGAAATCCAAACCAATAGAAACAGCGTTAGTGGACCCACGGGCAATGGTTGAACCTTGAGCATCTAAAGAAAAGATTGAATTCGGCGGAGTCCAGTTTACCTAACAAGTGGGCTGTAATTAGTCCAGGCCTAAAGTTAATAAGCTTTGCATCCTACGGTCCAGCATTCTCCCCCGGCTTTCTCTGGTCAAGATTCAACTCAAGAGCCTCCCGCTAAACACTCGAAAACCCGCCAGGAGCGGAAAACAACCCTGTCAAGATCAAGTACATAATCGGAGTCATCCCTGACGCGTGGCTTGCTCTTTTTAGAGCTACAGCCTACAGCTATAAAAAATTGGTAGGGTTATTGTAGCCGTCGGTGTATTTAATTTGTTTCTTAGGGTAATAGCAAATACGAATACACAAGAATATTACATGCAAGTGAAAAAAAAAGGAGAGGAAAATCATAAAAATATTTTAAAAAAACTCTCCAAAATACAAATGCGATCTTAAATTTATTATTTTTCATGATAGATAAATTTTTCTATAGTTATATGATTTGTTTACGGTTTGAAGTTATTGGATCAATTATTAATTTTAAGGTTGACTGGATGAATTATTAATTATAATAAATTTTTTTAAAAAAAATTATATATAATATTAAAATTAAATTGAATCATTTATGTTTGTATTGATTTTTTTTGATATGTTAATATAAAAAAATTAAAAATATATACATATAAATTATTTTAATATAATTTCAAACAAAAAAATATTTTTAAAAATATTTTACAATATAATATCAAACACATACTTAGTCAATAGTTTATATTTTTTAAAGTGGCTTATTCTTCATACCTTTTTATGGTAACAAAAAGCATTATTCCTCGAAAAAATATATAATCACACGTCCAAAAACGTAAACTAAATAAAAGAAATGCGTGTTAATGATTACGCACAACCAGGCAGCTTTCTATTATAAGTGATGTGCTATTAGTTCTGATTGGACTAAAAGTCGGTCGAGGATGTAACAGTGTTTAGCTAATTTTGAAACTTGTTATTAAAAGATGATATATTCCCTCGGTAAGATCGATATTGATACTGACTCATATATCTTTCATGTATTAATTAATGGCAGAGGATGTCAGTTAATGGTGGATGAAAAATAATCTAATCATCTAGCAAGATGCTTCCACCTGATATCTATATCCATCAATATATATTGCATATATGCATTGATCACTAGAGAATTCTAGTCAGCATGATACATTTTGAGGAAATCGCTTCTGGCTTTGATGTGATTTTGTGTAGTGGGTTTTGCCCTAATAAGAAAAGTTGCCCCCTTCACGTAATTAACGTAATCTATAGATGAACACATGTTAATCTTACGTTCACATCCTTGCTAAAGAGTGGAAGACGAGAGGGTTCTATAAAGAGCTCGTGGCACATGAAGTTTCTCTTGCATTTGGGTGTAGTGTTGTTGTCTTAAACACCGTTGATCAGAGCGAAGTACTCTAGCTATGTCCATGGAGTCCTTTATCAGCCTTTACAATCAAGCAAGGGCATATTTGCTTGTGATTTTCGTGCAATTTGGCTACTCAGTAATGTCTATACTTGCCAAGCTCGCTTTGAATCTTGGGATGAAGCCACACGTACTAGTAGCCTACAGAATGGCTGTTGCCTCTATTCTCTTTACTCCATTTGCTCTTGTCTTAGAAAGGTCTCTTTGATGTCTTTCTCCATATGTATTTTCATGTTAATAGCTTGCAGAAACTAATAATCATCTTGGTTTCATAATGCTGAACAGAAATTCAAGGCCAAAGATGACTTTGTGGATGTTCGCCAAGATAACATTACTGAGCTTTTTTGAGTAACAAAAATAGAATTAACAAGCAATTGCTTTATTCATTGTCTCTAAACATAGTTTTTATAAAGTTTATGCAATTGCTAATGTTATTCCGTATTTGTTACCTTTACAAGGCCAGTGCTAGACCAGAACTTGTTCTACGCTGGGATGAAAATTACTACACCAACTTTCGTGCTTGCAATGTGCAATATTCTTCCGGCCATGACATTTGTTATGGCTTGCATCTTCAAGTAACCCTCAATACGCTTGCGTGTTAGCTAGTACTATGATGTAGTTATTGATTTTAGGTTACAAAGGCGAGGCTGATTTTGCAGGCTTGAGAAGGTGGATATGAGGAGGCTGCACTTCCAGGCAAAGGTGGTTGGGACACTGGTAACAATTGGAGGAGCGATGCTACTTCCATTAGCTCATGGACCATTACTAAATTTGCCATGGACCGAGAGGAATTTCTGTCGCGGTCAATCTGCACATAGCGTACACATCCAAGATCTCATTAAGGGTGCTGTTATGGTTATATTTGGGTGTTTAAGCTGGTCAAGTTTCATTATTCTGCAAGTAAGAATTCATCTGAACTATGATAGCTGTAATTATGCCATCATCTTACACAAATTTGAGGGCCTATGATTAATCAATTAAACTAGTGACATCTTTCGGTGCTTTTAATGTTACTTCCCTACAGGCAATGATTCTAAAATCATACCCAGCTAAGCTTTCCCTTGCTGCTTTAATGTGCATAATGGGCACCGTGGAAAGCACCATACTGGCCTTCGCAGTGGAACGAGCCAACACTGCAGTCTGGTCTGTATACTTCGATGTCAGACTTTTAGCCGCTGTTTATGGTGTAAGAAACTCCAAGTTAGAGCAAAATTATTTTCAAAATTTGCTGTGTAATACATGCCCGTTATATTATGTCACTCCAGGGATTAAACAATTCCTTACTTGATTGGCAGGGAATACTCTCAGGACTAGCTTACTACATTTTCGGATTGTTAGTAAGGGAAAGGGGTCCGGTGTTTATGAGTGCTTCAAATCCTCTAAGCCTGGTTATGGTTGCAATTTTGGGGTCCTTCATCTTCAAAGAGAAATTCTATCTAGGCAGGTACGCATCATGTCTCTTCTCTGTCAACCTCCGAATGAATCAAGTAAACGATGAGCTAACACAGCAGTCAATCATTGGTAGGGTTATTGGAGCCATCGTGATCGTTCTAGGCCTGTATCTTGTTCTATGGGGTAAGAGCAAGGATCAAACTACAACATCAAACAGTGGCGGTGGAACACCATATGGGCAAACAGCTACAACGGTAGGAAATTTACAGGCTTCTAATCGTGACTTGGTTGCCAGTAATGCTAATGCAGCATGACCAATGGATGAACCTGTTTTAAGAACCTAACTCAAGGTGTCTTCATTTTTCCATAGGACAGGCTCCACTGAACCTAATACCCTAGCATGATTATTAAGATTTTTTCTACAACAAATGTTAAAATCAGTACAAAACAGAGACGGGCCAATCCGTTTTTTCAATAAGCAAAACTAAGCAAAAGTGTGTGTGTGTTGTCTCAGTAAACAAGCATATGGAACAAACTTATAGATTGATCTAGAGCAGTCTGAACAATCATCTTGTGCTTTAACACTAGTGAAAATAAAACCACAAGCACTCGCATGATGAAAGCAAAAAACAGGGGGACACTGCTTCCATCATGAGTTCACCAATAGACCTTTGCTCTTTGCCTATGTAATGCTATTCCTCAACCACGGATTGTTATTCTATATCACTTCAATGAAAACGAATGCAACAAAACTGGACCTAAAATTGACAGATGTCCACTTTTTACTGGAAAAGCTAGAGGTCGAAACAGAAATATAGCTTAGTCTACATAAAGTTTAGATTGGTGCAAGAATGAGTAAGAATGTATCCCATGATATTTGACATGGCGGTTTTATCTAAGTTAAGAAAAAGATTTGGAACTTAGGACAAGTATATCCATGTGGTGATGCAAACCAGGGATTTGCACATCTCCATAAAGTTTTTTTCACACTATCCTATATTAGCAACCGCCTATGGTGCATGACAAAGTATAAATAGGCTTTTTGCACAACTTAATCAAGCCTATCCCTGTCATGTGAAAAGGAAATAAATTTGCCTCCTCAATTAACATGGTGGAAGCACCTCTAATCCCAGTCATGCATGCACAAACACAGTGGTCTACCAATAACAGAAGAAGTCCAAAAACTTAAATTCTATTTTGAAAGGATAAAAAAATAGTTAAATAAACAGTCCTCTCAAAATTAATAGAAATCCCAAAACAAGTCTATAAATTACCAGAGAAATATGCTTCTATGCACAGAACACATGCCACCTCACTTGTTCTAAAAGCAGGGTCTTCATCTCAAGATGGCACAGTGACTTCATCCTTTCCATAGATGCGCTGAAGTTCACGGGTGGCAGCTTGATATGATTCTGACGAGAGGAAGAGGAGAAAAAACTTTGTTGAGAGATAATAAATAACTAATATTTATCTCTAGTATCTGTGTAAGGCAGTCACATAAACTCATCTAAAACTACTACTTACCTTTCCAGATACGGAAATTCTTCTGATTAATACGAGACCCGGTAACAGTTTGGATTGCATTAAACAGCACCTCCTGAGGAGTGTTCTTCAGCTCTTGAACTACTGCATAGATAGTCTTCCCATTCTCAAAGAAAATATGGTTATTGGGATGCTTGGTCTTGCAGTTAGCATGACGCTCAAATTCATATGCATTCAGAGCCTGCATGGTGCATCCCAAATCATGAAATAGTTTTCAACACTTCATCAGTTCTGTTTCAAGACACTAAACAATGTTTAGAGTTGCATACCTTGTTAGAGCCGCATTCTTTGCAACCACATAAATACCCAGTCCCTTTTATGATTCCTTGAAGAGTTTTCTGCCAAGAAGAAGAACATGCATTTTAATGTGGGAACATTAATCAGTAAGAAATATTCATCCTTGATAAACGCAAATTGACATCTCAACATAATATATCAATCTCACCTCCCTTGACCAGGAAACATATTTAACAGGGACCCCATCAAGCAAGCCAGTACATAGCAAGCTCTTGACATTTGAAGGGAAGTTGTTAGCAGGGACCTTCTTCGATGTCTTCAGCTCTTTATTCTTAGAGGCAGAATCAATTGGTGTCTTTGGCTCTTTATTCTTGGGGGCTGCATTGATTGATCCCTTTGGCTCTTTACCCTTGATGTCAGTATCAGTTTTGCAATTAGCTTCCAGAGCACTATTTAGCTGTGGATCAGCAATGATCTTTGGAGCACTATCAGTATTCAACTGTGGATCTGCATTTGCCTGGGGCAAAACGTTCTGAGCCGATACTTCTGAAGTTTGAGCTGTGTCCTGATTGCTCACTAGCAACTCATAGCCAGTAATAATATTGCCAGAGGAACTGGTCTCAGGTTCATCATGAAAGCCTCCAAAAGAAATGGCATTGTTATCACCCTTGTTGTAGTTGTGACCCATAGATAGAATACCAGAATTCCCTTTGTCCTGGGCAGGTGCCATGGATGCAATGTCAGAATCTGCCTTGTCATATGCTGGACCATTTGATATGATATTATCTCCTCCCTTGCTAAATGAGGAACCCATCAAAATGAAGTTTTCACTTGTTTTATCATAGGAGGGTCCCATTGAAATGAAATTATCATGTCCCTTATTGTAGGAGGGAGCCATTGATATGAAATGGTTATCTTCCTTGTCATCAGATGGACCAATTGTTATAAAATTGGCATCCTCCTTGTCAAAGGGCTGGCCCATTGATAAGATACTCTCATCTCCTTTGTTATAATTGTGGCCCATTGATATGAAATTTCCATCATCCTTACTAAATGCATGACGTATTGAAATGAAATTGCCATCTGCCTTACTGAATGTGGGGCTGATTGAGATGGTATTCTCATCCCCGTTATTATAAGTAGAGCCTAAAGAGATGGTGTTGCTTTCTCTCTTATTATAGGCAGGACCTACTGAAATTAGATTGTCATCTCCTCCAGCATATGAGTGCCCCACTGATGAGGAAATGTCATTGCTCGAGTCTCTAACTTGATTGACTTTTACTTTTCTGATGCCACCAAAACTAATGGATGCAGACGGATCTTCAATGTTATGAGACATAGACAAACCCATAGAGCAATTGCTGCCGTATATGAAATCCTTTCTTCCCATGTTCATATTTCCATTGCCAGAAGAAAGAAAATTGCTACCATTGATAGGCCGCAATGGTTCAGACCCAAACAGACGGTCACTGAAATGTCCTGAAACTGACTGGAAGCTCGAAGCATTATTCCATGGAGAAATGTTCATATGTGACATTCCCGCAACTGGCCTGTTGTTGCTAGAATGTTCGACTGCTTGTTTCTTGTTGCTGAACAATTCAGGTCCAGGGCTATCCATAAACCACTGATGACTACGCTTTGCTTCCATTCTCGAGGAATTATCAAAACCTACACTTCCATCATTTAAACACCCGGCATCTCTGGTAATCCAAAAGCTTTTGTGCTGGAAAGACGGTCAAAATACAAGAGTAATCTAAGTTGCAATCATAAATCAACAAGACTAGATAGGAATAAAATTGAGGATTCCATATTCCAAAAATGCATTGCATAGGGGAAAGGGACATGCAATAGTGCCAAACAAACTACTATGGACAGATGTGGATTAATCGATAGCAACTTTCAAAAAAGCAAAAAGCATGCACCTTTTAGGTTAAGTTGGTTAATGAGTTGTTGCTCGATATATGGAAAGAACATGTTCATTGTGAAGAAGAATTTTAGTGATTTTGATGGAATAGAACTTAAATATCATGAAGCCCCTCACCCCTCAAGATGTTGACACTCAACCCTAGTCCCCCATGCTTTGTCAACAACATTGTCGCTCTCTTACCACCTTTTGGTTTGCTCCTTTGAAATTGGCCTTTTTCTTTTCAAGAGAGGTAAGGCATGTGCTCACACAAGTCATCAACAAGACATGGAAGCCATGGTACTGACCTAACAAGCCCCTAAGGATTACCCCAACAACCCTTCAAGGGTGTTTGCCTGATGAAATCCCAATAGGTGTTGACCTAACAACCCTTCTACAATGGCAGATTCTTCATGTAATTAGATTACTCGAAACTATTTAAGGATCTTTTTCCTGTATATTTGATTTTGATTCTTTTAGGAGTTCATTGATAAAATACATTTTAGGTTTTAGTTTCCTTTTCATGCTGTTTTCCATGTACCTTGTTTACTATGATTTTGTTATTGGATTTTCATTTTATTATTTATTGTTGCAAAAAAAATAACAAATTTAAGTTCAAATAAATTCAAACTAAATGACTAACATTCTTAACGTTAAGTGTGAATCAACTAATGCAACATACATATCTTAATTCTCACGTGTGATCTGAATTCTATAGAAGAAAATGGTTGGAATGGAAAAATTAAATCGATAAAGTTGAGTAACCTTGAAGTACATGATCTTTCAAACTCTATTTAAATCATCAAGGCTCATGAAAAGGTATAGAAATAATTGTGTGATTCTTGCCCTTAGTTGCACATTGCACAATATGGACTTTAATCATGTTAGGAAACTGATTCTCAGTTTAAACAAATGAAGTTAAAATCTAGAATCGTCATTATATTCAACTCTAGAACATAATTCCTTCTTGCCTACAACATGGCTCCCTACATCCTCCCTTTAGCATTTGCTCTAACCTAGTAACCTTATATGGTTACAAAGTGCAGCCAGCATTTCCATCAGTATATATGTTTTCGAAAGGGGTTAGTTCTCTCCTTGAACTTTTCTCTGAAGGTTTCATTGTAGCTGGATAGTTTTCCATTGAACTCTGCCCTCGGTTAAGCTATAAGCCTTTAAATTAGCTCCCCATAGTGATACATTAGGGGGTCCAACCTAGCAGTTTGAGGACAACTTCCAAGAAAGAAAAGTGATGATCATTGCGTATGTTTGAATGTTGGGAATCAAATCTTAAGACTTCTAACTGTACAAGTCACGCAACCTTGAAGACATTTAAACTTTAAAGTGGAAGAAGGTCAGAATACAGAACTTATAAGTTGTTAACTAATCTGGCTCAATGAGAGAGTAGAAAAAAGCATTGGTTTTCGATAAAGGTTCTCACACATGGATGTTTCTGACCATATCTCAGGAGAACTGATTCTTTCAAACACAAAGTATGTCACAACTTTTTTATTAGGAAGGAATTACCTAATATCAGACTAGTGAGTATCTTCAACGGATTTCCTCACTAGACTTGAGAATATTTGCTTGGTATAAATGTCTCATTAATTACTAAGAGAAAATTCTCATGGAGAACTTTTTCATATAACAAGGTACCCCACTTAAGATAGGAAAACCTCAAGTGCCTGGATGCCCCAAATGCACTAGGCAAGTCCATGGACTTCAAACCAGGTCAACAATGTGGTGAGTGGAGCACATTCACTTGTCAGCTCAGATTACTCCATGAGATAAAAAAAAATTAACTGTCTTCCAACAGGCAAGCTTTCTACCAACACTCCAGATTTCCCAGCCATATTCTTCCCCTGAAGCTCCTATATCCAGCTCCATTTGAGCCCTTAACCACTCCTATCTTAACTTAACATGTTAAGAACAAGATAACTCTCACATCATTATTTACTCAAGGCAAAGCAAAAGCAAGGATGATAAAATCATCCTCACAATACCTCACCCCACAAAATTGTAGACGTAAATGAGGTTACAATAAAACTATCTCAAATTATGGATCAGCATATTTGGATATACTTAAACAGTTTGCAATACAGAAACTGGCACAACAAAATAAACAATGAAAGACGCAAATTGTTTTTGTTTCCGTATCTGCTTCACATGCATGTCGGAATGCGCACTTTATTTTCCTAGAATGAAAAAAAAAATTCCAGGCCTACCATTTTTTGCAGTTAGCCAGTTCCACGGAGACTCCAGTGATCTCCACTCGAAACCCGAACACCTACTTTCACGAACAAACACCGCTCCTTACTACGCCGTTTCGCTCATTTACACCATTGATCACGATCAAGCTCAGACAACCTGCAACACAAACTCAAACACCAAAACCTAACCGTTTTAAATTAACAAACAATGAAAATCAAACTTCGATCAATCATGGATAACATTCATTTAAAACCGTCTAGAGATAGTAAAATGAACAGTTCTAGTGAGAGAAACAAGCTCGAAATGATCAAAACTGTAATCATCAAAATTCAAAATCACACAGTATGTGCACGCAGCGCGAATGGCATGCATAGTGATGGTTAGTAGACTTGATAATTGAGAGGGAGACTGGTAACCGTACCTTTAGCCGGGAAGATCGCTGGGGAAACTCCCGGCAACTGCAAGTGTGAGTGAGTGTTTTTTTTTTTCCTTTTCCTTTTCTTTAATTGTTTTTTTTGTTTTTTGGTTTTTTTTTTTTTTAGAGAGAGAATGAAAATAGAAAATGACTTGTGTCAGCTTGGGTTCTAAATAAGAAGAGATTCACAAGC
>Ga0325405_1003424_pt1 | contig 16300 bp, 5 predicted proteins | sample PopdelMetagenome_21_FD_205663 | JGI IMG/M metagenome (GOLD analysis project Ga0325405, IMG submission 205663) | Populus deltoides microbial communities from Bellville, Georgia, United States - Xylem-Control-R2 | ecosystem: Host-associated > Plants > Phyllosphere > Stem > Wood/Secondary xylem...
TGTAATTGACTATAATTGCAATAATGAATGTCGAGTGAGTTTTTTCTTTTACACTCAAAAGCAGTATGATGTGTTGTACACAACCCCTACATGCTCAGTATCTAGCAAGGGTAAACTTTTCTCAATAAAATGTATCATGTTGTGCGCTAAAATTTTAAGTTTTGATGACAATGGCTCTCAAGTCACCCAGCCAGCGACAGATTCAATAAGCAATTGAGTTGTGCATTCTCAAGTAGTGGATAAAAAACACAATGGTTTGGGAGAACAGGAAGTACTTTTGTGATAACTACACAGGATTTTGGAAGAAAGTTGAAAAAACCTTGTGCAACATACCAATCTGGATTCTGCAAAGACTTTTTTGGTAAGAGGGGAAACATGAGGAACAACAATGGGAAAACCTTTGAAGCGGTGTTATGCATAATAGAAGGGTAAGGACTTTGGTGATATGTAAAAAGAATACTGGAGACAACATCAAAGGGTGGCAATCAGATGATGAGAAATTCAACAGTGTGTTCAATTGCAGTTCAATCTTCAGTTATGGCATGAATTAGATGATGAAAACTGAGGTGAGAGCTTTATGGAACAAAATGTTGCAACCCAACACATGCCACCACAAAATATATTTAAGTTTTCAAGCCACCATAATGATCTAAAGATGCTGCAACCACAATATATAAATTTTTCAGTAATATTTACATACAAGCATTCTACTAGGACAATTCAATCCGATAGTTTCACATACTGGAATCAAATTGTTGGCTCTATTTTCCTATAAATACTAGACGAAACAAGAAGAAAATTACCTTGGATTGTAGTAAATGTGGAAAACACTTCTAGTAGAAATAGCATTAGCTACATCCCCAGGAGAGATCTGATTCAGCTGATGATTCCATAGCGCTGGAAATGTTGGGCCACATTTAACTTGTGCTGCTCTTCGAACTCCCAGTCTCAATTCCCCATCCTCACCCCTGATGGAAGATACAAATACAGAATCATAAAGCTGGGCTTATTATATCCCATTGATAAGAAGAGAGATATTCATACCTGAGAAAGAGCACGGCATCCCCAGAGACAAGTTTTTTCTTATTGACAAACGCACTCCATCCAGTAGTGAGCAAATGCCTCCGTGGCTGACCTGCTCAAACCAAAAAGAAAAATGCAAAATCAAGAATCAAACAGGAGAAGGGAATATATAAAATCAGTCAGCAAACTATTAATCAATTGAGAGAAAGACTAAAGTATGAAGCTTAAGAAGCAAGTGTAATTGCCTCAAGCATACCCCTGTAGATATGTCGAAACTTCCACTCAGAGCCATGAAGATCCTTTGCCACAAGCTCTTGTGAAGGCCTTTGTTGAGTATAATCCTATAGTAAGAATCCACTCAAGTCAACAACATCCAATCTTGAGAATGTAGGACAGTCGAAGATGAAATCGCACACATAAATGGTTGTAAGAGAACATGAATAAATAATACAGTTTTATTTACCAGAGGAGGGAAGCAGTCCTCAGCAGCTCGACGAGGGACTGAAAAGCCTCCATGAGTGCTAGTGTCAGAAGCAGTTAAGGTCTTACAGAACATATGGGGTGTTGTCATCTTCACAGGGGCTTCACCATCCTCCTCCTCACCGTCCCCCTCGAATATCCCCTCCCTCAACTTCTGCTCAATTTCCTGTGCACAACAACAATTGAAGGAGAAACGAACCCCGTCTCAAGAATCTCAGTTAACACCATAATGAATCAAGAGAAACAGACCAAAAGATACACTTACAGCAAAAAAGTAGTTGAAATTTAAAATTCAACACTTGAAATTTAAAGAATGATGCATATCTACAAGTGACAAGCATTCTGTTTGTTAATGAACGATTTAATTTTTATTAAATAAAGAATTAAATCTAATCTCTTAAACGTTTTGAATCAATAAGGTAGTAAAAGTAACAAGCCCAAATTAAAAAAAAAAAAAAAAAAAAACTCCCTTCCAGCAGTATTATAATATTATCATCCAAAAACTCAATCTACCAATTTTTCTTACATTTTTCAACAACTGAAGGTAAAGCAAGATTAGAAAACCACCCACCTCACTCTCAGGAACCAGGGAGACCTGTGCATACACCTCATCACTTGCTGCCTCGGCCTGACACAAGGGGAAAAAACCACGATTTTACCACAAATCTGTCTTTAACATATATAGCACTCCATTTCCCTTGAACAAAAACCAGAATAAAATAAACAAAAGCAACCAAATACATGTATAGAAATCCTCACATTTACAATGCTAGACAACTAACAAATGAAATTCTCCGCAATTGCAAAAACCGATTACCAAAAATGCAACCCTTTAATTTCCCTATGAAACTAAGCAGCATCATCAAATAAAAACACCTTGTTTGGCCACAACAATTGCATCGATAAAAACAACATATAGATAACATACACATACAAAATGATGCAAAGACTTACATGGAGCTTGACATCAACAACTCGACAGAAGACATGAGGAGGGAGATCATAAACTGCAAGAGGCAAATCAGGGAGTTGTTCCAGGTGGCCTTGAGGGAAATACACAACAACACTCCCTCTCTTTGGCAAAGATATTAGTGGGCCAGCACAAGCATGCCAAAGCTCCAAACAAACGGAAGAGGTACTAGAACCAGAGCCAGAACCAGAAGCACTCAAAGCAGAAGCAGCAGAGGATGATGATGGAGAAGATAAAGACCCACAAGACGGTGTAGTTTCATCTTCTTCAATAGTGTTGAGATCTATCATACCCACCATTTTTAGCCTTGATTAGCTATATAGCCTTTCCTAAACAAAGGCAGTAACAACAGGAACAGTGTAGAGTTCTTGAAGAATAACAAGGAGTAACTGTTGATAACAATAATGAAGGTTTCTTAAAAGACAAGTGCTTTTGTAAGCGAGGAGAGATTTCATGACTGCATTATAGTGCAACTTTGGCAATTGCCTAAAAGGAGATTAGAGTCAAGACTCTTAAAAAGAGAGACCCTTTGTCTCTCTCTGCTTTTTTAAGATATCAAATCAAAGGCTTTAAAGGGTACTAGTATTAAATTAAATTAAAGCTTTCAACTTTTTATTTATTTTCTTCTCAATTTTTCATGGGTTTCTTTCCTTGCTCATGATCTGCAAAACTGAGATGCAGTGCCTGCCGCAATGCTGCCATGCTGTGAAGACCCTGCAAGGATGCGATGTGTGGCAGTAGTGTTAGAGAGAGAGACAGAAAAAGAGATATTAATGGGAACGATATCTGTCTGTCTTATCTTTTCTTTTTCAAGTGCTTCTTCCTTTCCATAATAATAATAATAATAATAATAACAATAAATGTAATGTAATGTAATACAGTTTATAAATTTTGTAGCAGTAAAAGGAGTGAAAGAGTTCCTGTACGGATCCCTGTATTTCCGGGCGGATGTCTATTCTGTCCCCTTTCACTTCTCAAATCTCCCTCATGTCCCTTGCTTAGAGTCTACAGGGAGCACAGGGAATTTGATGGAGATTACTTTTAAAATGTCTTTTTATAAATACATTAAAATAATAATTTTTTAAAATTTATTTTAACCATCATCATAATATAAAAAATAATTAAAAAAATAAAAAATAGGCTAAATGGCTTTAAATTTGTGATTATTTTATAAACATTTTGCAGGGCTTTTGTCATCGAAAAAAGGTAACAACAGAAAGCTCGAATGGATTCAGTTTGCCGAACTTGAGTGGTGCCGCCGTCTGCTGTGGAACTTTTACAGCACTTTAGTGTTCCAAGCTTTTCATTTTCATTTCTCAAATCTAATCTGTTGTCTGTTCGAGCATATCCAATTGGTCGAATCTGGAACCAAGGCCTTGAAGATCTCAGCTGGGAGTCTCTTCCCGTCATGATGGCGCTGCTGCTGCTGCTGCTGCTTAAGTTTTGACCCTGCCCTATGGACTAGAACCTCTAGGCAATTATAGTTGTTTCCTTAGGCTAAAAGCAACGTTAGCTGCTTGTCATTATGCCTGAACTGGCCAAAGGGTGCATAAGCTATATATATATATATATATATATATATATATATAATAATTGGCATGAATCCATGGCTAGTCTTTGTTAGGATTAGCAGGGACCAATCTGTATTATTTGGTTTCATTTCATGTCTTTTCATTCACAGTTGTGTCTCCCTCTAGGCCAACTAGAGTCCACCATCAGTAGAAATCAGTCCTTATTTAACTGTGAATTTAAGGTGCCCTAGTCTACTTTATACTCGTAGATTAGTTTATTGTCATGTGAACTTTCTTTGGAATTACTTGGGAGGGTAGAATGGTAACTTCTCATGGTGTTATGTATTTAAAAATATGTTAAAATATTTTATATATTTTTTTTTTAATATCAGTATGTCATAACAATTAAAAACACTGTTTAAATATAAAAACAAACACCTTCAAAGTAGTGTTTGTTTTTATGGTGAAAACTATTTTTTAAAATTATTTTTGTTTGAAAAATTAAATTGATATTTTTTAGGATTGTTTTTATTATAATAAAATGATTTTAAAAATAAAAAATCTAAAAAATAAAGAGGCTAGCTGCAATTCAGAAATGGCTGCAGACACTGTAGGTAGGTCATAGGAGACACTATAAAATCAAAGTTAACTGTATGTTGACTATGTAGGGCACAAGAGCCTAAACTGTTGGTAATAGTTTTTCAAACAGTGCACCCAAAGCGAACCAGCACGTGTCAGAAAGCCATTAATTGAGAAGACATGGTCCTTAAATACTCTGTGGAGTCCCTTAAATTCAAAGGAACCCTAAGAGGAGCTGTAGGCATAGGGCTCAGAGAATGGAGAATGAACTAAATTGGGTAATCAGGCCTGTACGCTTTCTTATTAGCAAGCTACGTGTCCTTTATCGTGGCCTCATCTCTTGGCAGCAAGGGTAAATCAGTCAAAATGCGTGGCGGATGGACAAATGTGTCACGGTAGTGAAAGGGGCAGGTCTTTATCAGAGCCATCGAATGTATAGAACACAGTCCCCGGGCCTATGGCTACGTAGGCTTGCTTAGAAAGCTTCGTAGGTTGAAGCCAGATAACCCGGACAAAACGGGTTACACTCGCTGAGCGTGTGTTTATGGTGGTAATAATAGTTGTATTTTTAAAATGTTTTTTTTATTTAAAAATATATTAATATAATATTATTTTAGTTAAACACATGTTAAACCTTTTTAAATTATGTTGAAGCCAGATAATCTAGACAAAAACAGGATTACAATCTTATTTGATTTTGTGCTTTAAATATATTTTTGAAAAAAATTAAATTTTTTTATTTTTTTACTTTATATTAATATTTTTTATATTTTTAAATTATTCTGATGTGCTGATGTCAAAAATAATTTTAAAAAAATAAAAAAATATTATTTTGATGTATTTTAGAGTGAAAAGCACTTTGAAAAACAACAACAATTACACTCTCAAACACCCTCTACAACTTGATGCTTATTTGGCTGTATTTTTAAAATATTTTTTATTTAAAATTAATTTAAAATAATATTTTATTATTATTTAAAATTTATTGTTAATGTTAGCGAATCACATGTTAAATCTTTTAAAATTAAGCTTAGAACTTGTTTTGTTTTGACTAATTTTATTATTTTCCAATGATTTTTTGAATTTATTATTTTAATTTCAGATTTTTGTTTTAATTTTCTTATTGCTTTCAAATTTTAAAATTTTTTTTAATAAAGATAAGAATTTTTTTTTTTTTTTTTTTTTGCCCTGTTTAAAGATCCTAAACTTATTGAGAAGCAGATATCATATACTTATTTTTTTTAGTTAATAAAACTTTAAATTTATGGTTCATATATGAACTATTTTTACTCGTTAAAACTTCTATATTTTGTCAAAGTCGTGTTGTTGTTCTATTAGTTTTTGCCTGTATGTATCTTATATAAACTTTAAATTAAAAAAAAAAAAAAGAATTATTTGAGAAAGCACACTAAAAAAAACATATAAACATTATTTTCGAACTTAACCTGACAATTTAAATTTTATATTGAAATAAGCTTTAAACACTGTATAATGATTCTCTTACAAGCAATTATGGAATCTTGACAGGTTCTCTTGGAACTCAAGTTGCTCCTCTATCGTTCCAAGCGTTTAGACTTTAGAGGCTCTGTCTAAAGTGGGTATAAATTTTATTATTATTATTATTATTAACACAGGTTTTCAGATCAGTTTATATATTAATTTTATGAATTTTAAAATTAGTAATCATGTAATTTTTTAGTGACTCTAAAATTTATGAAACTCAAACTAATAACCTCTAGAAAACAAATTTAAAACCTAATCAATCAAACCACACTCAAATTCTTATATTTTCAAGAAATTGCTGATGATAGTTTTTTTCATCTGTTTTGCTTAAAAACCTATGTACTATTTACATATGCGTTAAATTAAGATTTTGTTCCTTTCTCCAAGGAAAATTATAATCTTTTATAAGTTATTTTAGTGAAAATTAATGTTTTAATGTATAAACTAAAACATTCTACAACTGTTATTATATAACTATATGCTATAAGATTCAAATCATTTACTTTTGGATTATCTTCTATATAATAAATATCACATAACATAAACTTTTTTTTAAAGGATATAACAATACATGATTGTTTGTTTATTAAGAAATAAAATATTATTATATTATTAAATAAATAAAATTCAGTAAAATAAAACTTGAGCATCACTTAATTTTCTCCTTTAAATTTTTATATTTTTTGAGGATTAATCTTCTTGCATCAATTAATGTTAATGTATATATTAAAGGGGTATTTAGAAATGTGGTAATGATTGTTCTTCAAAGTGTTTTTTATTAAAAAATAATATATTAAAAAATAATTTTTAATATTAATACATTAAAAAATATAAAAAATAAAATTTAATTTTGGCCAACCCCGTTTGGAATACAATGCCAAACGGGGAATAAAGATCACATCGGCATATTGGAACGCGCTGCAGAAGAGAGTGAGTTCCTATGTCTATCAAACTTTCCTTTTTGCCTTCACTTTGCCCCACCCACCGCACTAAGATTGTTTCATTATTAGCCGGCCTGCTTATTTGGGCACCTCCTTGCTTTTTTATAAATGGGGCGGCTCGACTGCTTTAAAAGCTTCAAACTGCCCTATAAGCTTATTTATTTGTCCCTTTTGCATGCAAGTTCGGAGGAATTGTTTTTTAAAATATTTTTTTATTTAAAAATATATTATAAAATAATTTTTAAAAGTTTATTTTGATATTAATACATATAAAAATACTTAAAATAAATGAAAAGTTTTAAATTTTAAACGGATAATTTGTTTAACCGCAACCGTTAATATTTTTCACCACACAAAAGCAGATTATCTTCAATGGGTAATGAGTTTCCATGTCAATTCTCATCTTCCATTTTTTCCCATTTTTCAAAGTCAAAATCTATGATGGTCAGTCACTTAGCTGGGAAACTGTTAACATAATACATACTCTTTTCACTGTGTCTGTATGCAAAAATTGAGGTCAGCTCAGCATTACTATTCTGTGGTCACACAATGCTTTTTTAAGGCATTTGTCCTTGGTTGCAGTCAGCTTGCTCTCTCATAGTAATGGGATGGTGCTTGTTTCTTGAAAAGTTATAACTGTGTTCCTGAAAGGTCACTGCTTGAGTCGGTAAATTTAGAATGGTATGAGTTAATTTAAAATAATGTTTTAATTTTGTTTTAATAATTGTTTTGATGGTTCTTTGTAAAAATCATATAAGCTTTCATTTAAACTTGAACATGAGTTAATTTACCGAGTTAATCGAGTTTATCTAAGTTAATTCTCGACGTAATTCCACATGAAATCGTCTGGACCAAGATAGAAGAACCAATTGGTCACAAATTGCAATTACCTTCTCAATTAATTGTGTGAATCTCACTTCTTTACTATGTGATTCTCACTTCATTAAAATTCTGAAAAAAATAAGAGTGGAGTAGGGCAATAAACCAATATAATTTGAAGACTGTTTTTCTAAGTAATCTTTTATGGATTTTATTTTCTATAGAATTAGGTTTTTTTTAAGCCTCCTTTACATTTGATTCTTCTAGGAACAAAAGCATTATTAATAGTAAAGAAATTATTATTGAGGATTTTAAAAAAATATTGATAATTAGAAAATACTAAAAGCCCAAAAGAATTAGATTTATCAAACTTCTCCATTCAATCTTTTCAAAACTGATTATACTATTAAAATTGAAGAAAGAAATATACAACTTACAAAACATTTTGAAACTATCCAGTTTCTTTCCCAAAAATCCTTACAAAAACACAAAAACATAAACTACAAATATATTCATGTTGGTTTTGTACAAGTAAGAATAAAGCTTCTTATCAAATAAAGCTTAGACACTTCTATCCTTGCAGTCCCTAGAAATGCTATCATTTCCAAGATTCATTATTAAGTTCTATAAAATCCAGTTTATGTAGTGGTCCTCTCTCATTTGATTGTTATCTAAATCTTATCATCTTTCTTAAAGAAAAAAACATACTACATAGTAACAAATAAAAACTCATGATTACAAAATATTTGAAGGATTAATTTTAGTAGTTTTGATATTCAAAATCCAATACAAAGCTATGTTCTCTATCTTTGCTAGCAAACATAAATTTCAATCTTATCATCTCACTGAAACCTAATGATTGAAGATTCTATAATTTATTCAAACCTGTGAAAACTAAACATCAATCCTTGACCCATCTGGTAACACTATCTAAGATATAGTATCAATCTTGATACTAACTATTTCTCTACATTTCGTAGAAGATCCATTACATTCAAAGGATAAAAATGCTGAACTTCTTTCAAATATTAGGTGCTAAAAACTTAGTGACTTCCAATGATAAAAAAAAAAAAAACCATCATTTTTACTCATGTATTTATAAGTTTACATCATAATTTAAATTTAAAATATTATTATAATCTTTTTTGCCACATAAGGCAAACAAGACAAGATTTCTTAACAATTCATATCACCACCTTACTTTAGCTTGTCATATTTGTTACATTATCTAGCTTAAACTATTCGATAATATTAGACCTCCAACAACTTAAATATTTTAGCTTATCCTTTTTGTTCTCTCTCAAACAAGTCGTTAGCCAATTTTTCTATACATAGGCCATTTTTTTACCTTTACAACAAGATGGAATTATAGACCAATCATTATTATTATCTCGTGAATCCTATTCTTATTATTTTAAGCACGCTCTTTGGTTATTCTCTTTTCAACATTGATTTCACCCCTCACTTTACCTAAAAGAGGTAGATTACTTTCGTACAAAAGACTTGATATTTTTCATAATTTAAGCTACTCTTGTTAGTGAGTGTTGTTCACCCATGAAATTAGGCATTTACACCTTAATTCTTTCATGAAGTTTCTAACATCTTGTCCCTAATCAACTCTTCCTGCCTTATCACATTATAGGCTGATCGAGTTGACACCTTTGAACGAATGAATATGAAGCTATGAACCTCTAAATTGAACAAGGATGGGTCCAAAAAAGGTATGCATATCATCTACCAAGTTCAGGTGGTCTTTAATGACGTTTACATCACAGTTGCTCCAGCAAAGCCTCAAAAGTAGCCAACTCAGTCAACCTTGACTAAAATACTTATTTGCACAAAACCACCCAACATTTTCACGTGTTCACATTTTAAACTCTTAGAGGGTTCTTATCAAAAGCCATAAATCTTTTATCCAAGATCAAAATATGAGAAATCCATGCCTTTGTCTCCAAGAAAAAGAAAACCACATAGGAAAAACAAACCATCCCCAAAAACCATTGAAGGATAAAAGTTCTAACTGTTAACATTTGTCCAAAGCTCTCTCATTTTAATTAAAGGGCTGAGCTTTGATCAATCTTTGAGGGAATCCACCAAAAAACCTAGAAAAACCCAATAAATACCCCTAGAAATCAAAGAGAAAAAATAAAGAAAATATGAGGATATAATCTATAAAAAGACTCTAGTATGAAGGTTTAAAGACCTAACATAGAAGGTTTATCAAGCTTGAAAATAATAGAAAGGAAAAGGGAAAGAAGAAAGAAAATGAGAAGGGAAGTAGCAGCCTATATAGCCAGCATGCTTAGAGAAGGTAACATTTGTCTAGAGCTCACTCATTTTCATCAAAGGACTGAGCTTTGATGAATCATAGAGGGAATCCACCAAAAAATCTAGAAAACCCTATAAATATCCCTAGAAATAAAAGAGAAAAAAAGAGAGAAAAATATGAGGATATACTCTATAAAAAGACTCTAGAGTAAAGGTTTAAAAACCTAACATATAAGGTCTAGCAAGCTTTGAAAATAATAAAAAAGAAAAGGGAAAGAAGGAAGTACCAACCTATAGCCAACAAGCTTAGAGAAGGTAAAACTTATCCAGAGCTCTCTCTTTTTTATCAAAGGATTGAGCTTTGATCAATTTTTTAGGGAATCCACCAAAACACCTAGAAAAACCCTGTAAATACCCCTAGAAATCAAAGAGAAAAAAGAGAGAAAAATATAAGGATATACTCTATAAAAAAAACTCTAGTGCAAAGGTTCAAAGACCTAACATAGAAGGTCTAACAAACTTTGGAAGAATAGAAAGGGAAAGGGAAATAAGGAAGGAAAAGAGAAGGGAAGTAACAGCCTATAACCAGCAAGCTTATAGAAGATATAACCATGGGAAAACTCAAGGATGGAGTCTATATGGCCTGCCTATTCATGCTTTTTCAATATTTAATGATGTTTTTGAATATTTTTGGTATTATTTTGTGTTTTCGCATTTATATGGATTGATAAATGAAAATGTTGTTTTGATTTATTAATCCTATTTTGAAGTTGTTGTTAATGTTTGTTGAATGTTTTAGAAGATGTTTCGATGTTATTTTTGCTTAAATGCAATGTTTTCTGAAATCTGCCAAATATAGCAGTAGGTTGGAAAAGAGAAGGGAAGTAACAGCCTATAACCAGCAAGCTTATAGAAGATATAACCATGTGAAAACTCAAGGATGGAGTCTATATGGCCTGCCTATTCATGCTTTTTCAATATTTAATGATGTTTTTGAATATTTTTAGTATTATTTTGTGTTTTTGTATTTATATGGATTGATAAATGAAAATGTTGTTTTGATTTATTAATCCTATTTTGAAGTTGTTGTTAATGTTTGTTGAATGTTTTAGAAGATGTTTCGATGTTGTTTTTGCTTAAATGCAATGTTTTCTGAAATCTGCCAAATATAGCAGTAGGTTTTTTTTATGATTTTTCTAGATTGTTATTGTATGTTCATGGTTCCTAAGTTTGGTTTGGATCCCTAGTGTTTAAAGAGTCAATTTTGAATTGATATTTGATTTTTTTTTTTTTTGTTGTTATTGAGGTTGCAGTTTTGGAGGGAAGATTCTAATGAATGGTTTTGATGATTTGTTGTTTGTTTTGAGTCAAACATGTTTGTTTTTTGTAATGTGGTTTATAAGGATTAAAAAAAAAACTAGAAGTATAGCGGCCGAGAAGGCTAATTTCTGGGTTTGGCAGTAGTTGAGGCATTCTGGGCAACCTGGGTTCGTGTTCTTTATGTTCATCCGAAGAATATTGTCTTGAGTGCTAGTTTTAGGTTTTGTTTTGATTTAATTTTAGTTTTTACAAGTTCGCATGTCATCATTAGTTAATAATCTAGAGTTTTCATGCATCAATAACATGTTTTTATGGGTTTAAATCCTAAGATTTTGGTTTTGAACTGAAACTCATTTTGATAAAAGTTATAATGTTAGAGTGATAATCGAAGTGAATGGATACTTAATTCTTGATCTATACTTGATTGTGAACAAAACCTTGCCTTTTATTGCTTGGAATCTGGTCTAGTTTGATGTTTACATTCCTGGATTTGAGTTTGAATGTTTTTCATTATTATTCGTGCTCTTCGTTTTCCTTGGTGTTTGATCTATTTTTGTTAGAAAAAATTATATTCTTTTTGCTTTTTTTAATTTGATTTTTTTTTGGTTTAAATATTTGTTTTGGTTTAGTTTTGGGTTAAACCTTGGTTTTTAGTTCAGTTCATGGTTGAACCGGTGTTTTCGGATCGACCCAGTTGAGTCAAAATCAAGTCATATTGGTAAGACCCTTTTTGTGGTTTGCCAATGTTTTTATTAAAAGAATTTTGGCTTAAGAACGTGTTTGGTAAATACGCCTTTAGACCTGTTTTGAAAGAAAATATGGTTTTGTTAAATGTGGTCTTATAAAAAATTAATTTTGTTTAAAAATCAAGAAGTGATTTTTGCTTGATGAATACAGCTCGATCCTAACAAAAAATACATTTTTATTTATAAAAAAAAGAGAAAAAGTTATTTTAGCAAGGTTTTAGAAAACTCCCGTGTTGATTTTCCTTTGTATTTTTTTTTTGAATTTACAACAAGTTTGTAAAATTTCTTACAGATTTGGTCAATATTTCAATAACCCTAAAAATTTTAATTCATGAAAATTAATGATCAATATTCTGATATAAATGTTGGACTTACAAATTGGTTGATATTTAAATATCAGGAGTTGACTATAAATTTTTTTGAATTATTTTAAATATTTATCAATTTTAATTGAGAGTATTTTTCACTGCAATATACGAGTTATGGAAAATTCTTCTGCCTTCTATGATAGGTGAACCCTGCTAGGGCACCTATATAAATTTTTCACTTGAGAATTTATCTAGGCATACAAGCTCATAATAAGTTTGAAATGTCATATTTATTCTTAAAAGTAATTTTTTTTTCTTTGATTCATAGACTGAACACCAGATAGAAACCCATCAAAATATTTAAACCACATTTAGACTACACAATGCAGTTTACCTCAAATAAGGTGCGCTAGAGATGCTAATATCTTTTCTAGCCATAACCAGTTCATTACCCTTGAAATTTTTGATAAGACAAATACATTCGAGTCTCTTAGTGACTACGAACAAAACAACTAGGTAGCGACTCCTCGACCCCTGACGTCCCACCTTGTCGCGCATGCCACGTGCGATAACAAGAATAAAAAAATATTAAAAGAGTTTTAAATAAAATATAAAAAAATTATAAATCAATAAAGAAAATATTGGAAATCTCAAACAGTAACTTTAAGGCTTTATCACAAAACCTTTTTGACGTTTGATCTCCATGAGATTTTATCATATAATGACAAGACCTTTTGAATCTTCTAGTAAATTTTCAGCTTGATTCAACAGTAGGATAAATATTATGCCTATAAAATTACATATTAAAAAAAAATCAATTCGTATGTAAATAAGAATATTTTCAATCATATACTTTTAAAATGTTTTTAGCTTTTAACTTTATAGTAAGTCCAATTAATATATCTAATGGATCATGTGGTGTTGTTAGATGATTTTTTTTTTATTTTTTTGGTTTGATGGATGATGAAACTTGTCTTGAGGACACTTAGTTGATTGGTATTTTTTAAAAATAAAAAACTATTCGTTTTTTTGGCTTTGCTTTATGTCTTATAAAGGACAATTCTTTTTTATTTAAACATCTTTTAGGTTTTTCTTAGTTGCTTTTTGTCATCAGGTTCATTCAACATTTATGCCTTCTCACGGTTAGTTATCTATTTTCATTAGGTGGGTTTCTTTTTTCTTGCTCTATTTTCATGGTTCATATGAATAAGTTGTTATTTAGTATCATTCCCTTTAATTTTAATTTATTTTTAAAGCTTTTAGATAACAAATTGTGCCTTTATTTTTGCATCATCGTTGCAGCAGTTAGGTGATGCAAATATGGAGCTTTCTTTTCACAACGTTCAACACTGTTTTTTGCTGCCAGCCAAATCATTTATTTTGCAGCTTCTCTTGCAATACGCGTTGTTGCGCAGTCCTCTAGGATGTGGAAAAACTAATCTGATGTTGCATCTCTTTGTCAGACTAATGCTTATGTTGAATATTCTACTTTTTGATGAAGTTCTTGCCTCTACAAATTCGGTTTTGATAGATGCATCTTATGAGAGGTGAAAGAAGCTCTGCTAAAAAATATGCTTTCATTTAGAGCTGGTTTTGAAATGATTTATCAGGTATGGTTTCTATGTGTTCATGTTGTCTGCAAGGTCTCCAATATGAGTTGCGTTGAATGCCTTTTGTTTTGCTCTGGATCATTGGCTAGATGTGTATTTGGAAAAGTGCACTTTGACTGAGTTCGTCCTTCTCTCTCTTTTCTTCAATGAAATTCAAAGGTGCTGCGAGCTTACTCAGTTGGATTATACGATGAGAAAATGCAAGTTTTGCGACTTGTTTCTAGATGGATTCGGTTGATCCTTCTCTTATTTATTCTTCCCCTCTGAATTTACAAGATTGAATCTATAACCGGTTTTGTTTTTGTGCGCAGCATGCCTCCTGCCAATTTTCTATGCATTTTATGCTTGTCGTTTTAGATTATTTGTCATTCATTAGTCTTCTTTTTCTTTTCTTTTTTGCATAGGAACATAGAGAATAACAACGTAAACAGAATTGTGAGGAGTTTATTTTGGCTGTTGATTATTTATGTTTGAAAAAAAAAAAAACACAGAAAGTTCTACCTTCATATCTTGTAATCCTTGAGGGGCATAACGTGATGGTAAAGGGCTTGAGATCTACATAGCAGGTTTTAAATTCGAGTCAGGGCATGTATTTTTTGTAAGAGTCTGGGACAATTAGGGTTTTACTCACTCATCTAAACTCATAAATTTTCCATTGCTATTAGCTTTCATCGCGTGTGCTCTTCGATCATTGACCTTTAATATTTTAAAATGAAAAGAACACAACAAGAAGAACTTCCCTATAATATATAGTTCATTTTGAGACTATTTATCATATTGTTGTAATAACAAGGCCTTTTTTCATGCGATAGGAGTGCGAGTAAGGTAATTACTAGTATTGTCCCTTTGTATAATTAACAAGGCAGTTTGCACTCTTTAACCCTAGATACTAAGTAAGACAACATGATTTTCTCTAAACTAAAAGGTATTTGAGAGTATGGTAATAATTTTTTAAATTAAAATATATATTAATAATTTTTTTTATTTTTAAAAAATTATTTTTAACATCAGCATATTAAAATAATTTAAAATATATAAATTATATTAAATTTTAATAAAAAAATTTAAATATTTTAATAACACGATCTGAATCACCTTTCCAGATATGTTAAAGTAGATTTTGCTGTCTGAATTAATGCACACGCGACCATTCACCCTCCCATAAAATAAGGCTTCAATGTGGGCATCACTCGTAATCATTCTCTGAACCCCGTTATTTTCCACCCCCCAACCCAATATTCCACCCACCCTGAAAGATTTTTCAATTTCAATGGCGTGTCAGCAAATTGTACGGACCTATGGAACAATACTTGCCTCCCTCGAATACTGGATTTTATTAAAATTAACATAATACTTTAAAATTTTGGATAGAATAACATCTTTTAAATTTATTCATAGTGAAATAATTTAATTTAATTTTATTATACTTTTAAAATGTAATATTTATTAAATATTATTATTTTCAAGCACAACAAAATAATTATCATATTTTAAAAAACCAACAATTAAACGTATCATGTTTCTAATCACGACATGTCATGAAAAATAAAAAGAACAAAATAATTATCATGTTTTAAAAAATTGACAATTAAACGTGTCATGTTCTTAATCACAACAATGTAATGAAAAATAAGAAGTAGATCTTCAAACTTACTCCATCTCTGCTTTCATTGAAAGTTTTGTCAATAAACAAAAATCACCTGGTCGAGTTCACTTCTCCCTTTCTCTCCTCTTTTTCAACTGAGAAATAAGAAAAAAAGACCGAGTCTTTAAAGTCTGTTGGTTCAAATTCATCGAGCTAGGTGTTGTTTCCTTAAAAGAAAAGAGGAACTCCCTGAAACTGACTTTCTTATTCTTGTCCGAGTCCATTTTTCTGCATGTATTCACATGAATAGCTAACAGAATGGTTTAAGGATTTTAACTTGACTGAAACTAGAAGTCAAAAGTAGAAATATATCATGTGAAAGAGATAGAACTAATTCTAGATCCGGTGATTTGTGCCGAGAATTTTTACAAGAAGAATCATTTTTGAATGCTTCGATCATCGTAAGAATCACTAAGAGGATGGTTTAAGGATTTTAACTCAAACTACAAATCAAAAGTAGAAATATATCATGTGAAAGAGATAGAACTAATTCTAGATCCGGTGATTTGTGCCGGGAATTTTTACAAGAAGAATCATTTTTGAATGCTTCAATCATCATAATAATCGCTAAGAAGAT
>Ga0325405_1003431_pt1 | contig 16292 bp, 4 predicted proteins | sample PopdelMetagenome_21_FD_205663 | JGI IMG/M metagenome (GOLD analysis project Ga0325405, IMG submission 205663) | Populus deltoides microbial communities from Bellville, Georgia, United States - Xylem-Control-R2 | ecosystem: Host-associated > Plants > Phyllosphere > Stem > Wood/Secondary xylem...
GTAATTTATCAGGGAGAAGAACAACCTGCTAAAAGAATTTAACACATACCTTATAATCACATTAATCAACAAACAAATAAATCAACCCAAAAAAAGACCAAGACAACAAATTGTTGAACTTTAGTATCACACATTCATGTTTTTATATATTTGATGATAACAATAAAATGAAAAATAAACTAATAATAAATCTGGTTGAGAATAAGCTTTAAATAAATTTTATATAAATAACACACATCAACAAGTATGATGAATTTCGTGAAGAAATCAATCAAGAAGTCCAAAAAGAAAGCAAAATGAAGACTTAGGATAAGTGTTCATTTTAATGCTTAAACGTATATCTTTATATCTTACTTGATAGTACAATTAAAATGAATTCACACATTTCACTTTGCATGCATTAAGGATTGATGATAAAATCTAAGATAGATGGTTCTAAGAATTCATCTAGTTTGAACTGTTAAAATCTAGAATTTTGTATGAATTGGTCGATCGCTTATTTATTAGTGATGAACACATAGGGATTCTGTAGGAGCTGGTCAACTGGTTAACTTGACCATTCTGAACTAAATGACCATTTAAGCTGCCACATGAGCAATAATGGTTACAAATAACTAGTTTTTCTTGGAAACATATATATAGCTTGTCTAATTGTATAATTAGTAATAGAATCCAAATATATATATATATATATATATATATATATATATATATATATTGTATTTTTTTATATTTATTTATATTATAAATATATATATATATATATATATATATATATATATATATATATATATATGTATATCATACACAAGCTATTCTAATAGTAAAATAACTATAAAATTATCAATCTTTGATCATACTCTAATTTGTGCTATTAAACCTTTATATTCTAGCACAAGAGTTTTCAATTTCATTTTCACTACACTTAAACACCTTTAAATCCTATAAATACTATCTAGTAAGTTGTAGAGATATTATAACTTCAATTATACTACCTATTACAGTAAGAGAGTTTGTTGTGAAAAAAAATCATTCTTGTAAACCTTTGAGAGTTAGGTAAAACTTTTGGTATTGGTAAAGAAATTTCACCAAAAGAAAAATCTTGAAGAGCACATATCTTTAAGTGGAAATCTTGAAGAAGGGATTTCTTTAAGTGGTGTAAAAAGCTTGGTGCGATTCATCAAGTGGTTATTGTACTCTTGAACTTGAAATAGTGAAGGAATACAATACTCTAGTACGGTTTGATACTTGAGGTATGAATATAGGCTTGCCGATCCATGTTAAAAACAAGTTTGCAAATTCTCTCCCTTATCTCCTTACTTTAAGTACTTTAATTATATTGATGGTTATTGTGTTTACTTGAAGTAATTTGCATTAATTATCAAATATAGTGATACACCTAATTCACTCCCTTTTAGATGTTAAGTTGCCTTAATCCTAGAAAAACACAAATAAATCAACACATAGATAAACAATTCTGAACCCAGGAAAAAAATAAACTAAGACAAATTTGTAAAGTCCCTTTAAAACAAAATAGGGCACATCAAAATAGATTGTCAACTTTTTAAAAAACAATAAGAAGATTTGTCATCACAAGAAGACAATGAAAGTTATTTGGAGTGATGATTCGAATTTAAGCTCAAACGATGAAGAAGAACAAATGGCCAATATGTGCTTTATGAATATCAAAAGCGAAAATGAGAAATAAAGAGAGTATGGGGAATAGTTTTTGAATAGTGCTTGCTTAATACATATGGCTTGAGACGACTCATTATTCTTAAGAATTACCTAAATAAATGGAGGAAAGGTCACATATGGAGACAACTCAAAAGGAAAAATAATTGGAGTTGGAAATATTGGAGGTAAATCTTCTCCTTCTATTGAAAAAGTTTTCTTGTTAATAGCTTAAAACATAATTTGCTTAGCATTAATCAATTATGTGATAAAGGTTATAAAATTGTTTTTGATCATACATGTTGTTTGATTCTTAATTAAGGATGATAAAGTAATGTATGTAGGAAATAGAAAAAAGAAAATGTCTAGAAGATTAAAATTAATGCATACATGAAAATACAAAGTTGTCTTGTTGCTAACATTAACGATAGTTTTCTTTGGCATAAGAAACTAGGTCATATTAGCATGAACATCATTTCTAATCTAGTTAAAGATGAACTAACTAAAGATCTCCCACATATAGGTTTTAAAAAAGAAAAGTTATGTGAAGCTTGCAAAATAGATAAATAAGTGAAAACTTCTTTTAAGAGGAAAAATGACATTTCAATTGATATACCTTTAGAATTACTACACATAAATCTATTTGGACCTGCTAGAACTAGAAGTATAAGTGGTAATAGATATATATTTATAATTGTTGATGACTTTACAAGATATACTCGAGTTTTGTTTTTGAATCTAAAGATGAAACAATTTATGAATTTACAAAATTTTCAAGGAAAGTTGAAAATGAAAAGGGTTTTCCATAATAAATATAAAGAGTGATCATGGTGGTGAATTTATAAGTGATTTATTTGAAATGTTTTATGAAGAAAAAGAATACCACCATAACTTTTCAACTCTTAGAACTCTGCAACAAAATAGAGCTGTGGAAAGAAAAAATCGATCTCTTCAAGAAATGACAAGAACTATGTTAAATGAATTTGACACATCTATATGTTTTTAGATGGAAGTCGTAACACTTGTTTGTGATTGGAGTTGAAAAAGACTCCTTATGAGCTTTGAAAAGGAAGGAAGCCCAACATTTCATATTTCAAAGTTTTTGGTTCAAAATGCTTTATTCTCAATACTAAAGATAACATAGATAAATTTGATTTAAAATCTGATGTTGATATTTTTCTTAGCTATTCCTCCTTTAGCAAAACATATAAAGTTTATAATAATAGAATACTTTGTCTCGAAGAATCCATTCATATCGCCTTTGAAAAAACTCAAAATAACAAAATTGTTAAGACTCTTGATGACATAAATGAAAGTGTTCAACATTTGAGTATTAATGATAAGATCCCTATAAAGGCAAACAATGAAGGACTGGACAAATACCAACCAAGTTTAAGCAATCAACAAGATATGATAAGTAACTCAATTATACCACAAAATGAGCTAAGACATATAAGCTCTTACATTCCTGGATTAATTATCAATAATCCTTTTGAAAGAACTAAAACCAGAGCTTTACTTAGAAACATTAGTGGTCAACTTTTCATTTGTTTCTCAAATAGAACCTAAATCATTTCTAGAAGCTGAAAATGATGAAAAATGGATTTTGGCTATGCAAGACGACCTAAATCAATTTGAAAGAAATGATGTTTGGGAACTAGCCCTTAGACCTAATAACCAATCTATAATTGGAACAAAATAGGTGTTTAGGAACAAAGTTGATGAACCTGGAACAACAGTTAGAACCAAATTTAGACTAATTATTAAAGGTTATAATCAAGAAGAAGATATAGATTATGAAAAAACCTTTACACCGGTAACTAGACTATAATCAATAAGAATGTTATTAACCTATGTTTGTCATGCTAACTTCACACTTTTCCAAATGGATATTAAAAGTGTAGTTTTAAATGGATTTATCATGGGAAAAAAATGTATGTTGAGCAACCACAAGGTTATGAAAATCTTCATTTTTCCAATCATGTTTTCAAACTTAAAAAGACATTGTATGGTTTAAAACAAGCACCTAGGGCATGTCATGACAGACTCAAAAGGTAAAGATAATTTTAATCTTGGTAAAATTGACACTATATTTTTTACAAAAACAAAAGGTAAAGATATTTTGATTGTATAAATTTATGTTGATGATATTATATTTGGTATTACTAATGAATCTCTTTGTAAGGATTTTGTAAAGCACATATAAGATGAGCTTGAAATGAACATGATGAGAGAGTTAAACTTCTTCCTTAGATTGCAAATCAAACAACAAAAAATAGCATCTTCATAAACCAAAACAAGTACATAAAGGATCTTCTAAAAATATTTGGGATGGAACATGTCAAAGTAACACACCCATGAAAATATCAGTAAAGCTTGATATGGATGAAAATGGTAAGAATATAGAAATCACCAAATATGTACGATTAGTTCACTTTTATTCTTAACTCAGTAGACCTGATATTATATTTTGTGTATGACTATGTACATGTTTTCAAGTTTGCCCTAAAAAATCACAAGTTAGTGCCGTAAAATATATTTATCATTATTTGCATGGTAATATAGATTTAGGGTTGTGGTATCCGAAAAGAAGTAAGTTAAGTTTGATAAGCTATTCAAATGCGAACTTTGTCTGATGTAAAGTTGATAGAAAGAGTACTAGTGGAACATGCTATTTTCTAAGATCCTTACTAGTATCTTGGTTAGTAAGAAACAAAACTTTGTAACCCTATCAACAATCGAAGCAAAATATATAGCAACAAGTAGTTGTTGTGCTCTAGATGAAATAAATTATAAAGGACTATTGACTTATATTTGATCATATACCCATTAAGTGTGATAACACTACATTAGTCTTTTTAAGAACTTTATAAAACACTTTTGTACAAAACATATAGAAGTGAGACATCACTTCCTAAAAGATCACATTGCGAAAGATATTGTACTTGATTTTGTAGGCATAGAACACCAACTAGCAAATATTTTCACAAAGCTTTTAAGCAAGGACCACTTTTGCAAAATAAAAAGGAATTTAGGCTTTATCCACGCCAAAGATATTTGAAGTGTTATTTTTTTGTGTGTATATTAATGAAAATAAGTTGGATATATTCACATAATAAGATGTATACCCTCTAAGTATGGAAACTATGAAAAATATATTTTGCTGCAAATTTTATTATCTGTCCAAGTCTGAGATGAACATGCCAAACGATTCATAATGATTAGTTCAACCATATTATTGGAAAAAATCTTGAAGAAGGGATTTCATCAAGTGATGTAAAAAGCTTGGTGAGATTCATCAAGTAGTTATTATACTCTTGAACTTGGACTAATGAAGGAAAACAATATTCAAGTATGATATGGTACTTGAGGTGTGGATGTAGGCTTGATGAATCACGTTGAAAATGAGTTTATGAATTCTATTCCCTATCCTTTTATTTTAAGTACTTTAATTATATTATTGGTTATTGTGCTTACTTGAAGTAATTTATATTAATTATCAAATATAAAGATATATCTAATTGACCTCCTTTTGATGTACCTTAATCATAGAACAAGACAAATAAATCAACACAAAAATAAACCTAGGTAAAGAAATAAAGCAAGACAAACAAGCAAAGTCCCTCCACAACCATTAACACCCTAAAAATGATCTAGACACACAAACAAAGATGATGAAACGCAAAGTACTGTGACCCCATAATAGACAGTAAGAAGAAGAAATCCAAATCAACGCATGCGAGAGCAATAACTTTCCTCAACAAAGAAGGAAAAAACCTATGACTGCCATATCTAAACAAAAAAAAAATTAAAATGAAAAAACCAAAATATCAATACAAAGAGCAAATGCAGCAGATGGGAGCAAAGATCCAAAGGCAAGGGGGAAGAAATTAAACAAGAACCGTTTACGATTCACCTCCCATCTTTTCTTCTTCCTTGCCTGTTATGTTCTTCCCTCTCCTCTCTTCTTCTTTGGTCATGGAAAGAAAATGTTGATTTGAACGACACTAAGGGGGCGTTTGTTTGCCCAGAAAGTGGTTTCCTGAAAACTACTTTCCAAACTTTCTTGTGTTTGTTTGCTATTAGGATAGTTCATCAATGGAAAACACTTTCCAGTCAAAGGAAAATTTGGCTTGATTTCCAGGAAAGTGTTTTTCTTTTATTTTAGCTGAAAACACTTTCTAGAAGTTGTAAAAAATTTAGAAATATCATATTATTTGCTGATTATATCAAATTTGGTCCTCAAACTTTTGATTGATATATATTTTGTTTGAGTTTTTCTTTCAATTCCATCCCTTAAAATTTGATTTAATTTGATTTTTCTATTAACTTTGATCCTCATTTTTATGATTGTTGTTTGCTTTTCTCTTATTATTTTTTTAATTGAAATTTTTTATCTATCAAATTTAGTCCTCATTCTTTTGATTGTTACTTATTTTATTTGAAATAATTTATGAAATTGTAATTATTATTATTTTAATTTCATTATCTTTCAATTTTTTTATTTGTTAGATTTGATCTCTATTATTTTGATTATTATTTATTTTATTTGAGATAATTTATGAAATTATATTTTTTTTCAATTGCATTCTCATTTAACTTTTTAATTTGTAAGATTTGTTCCTTATTATTTTAATAAACTTGAAAAAAAAATAAAAAATTAACAAGCTATTTTCCAGCTGATTTTTCATAACATAACTACACACTGGAAAGTGTTTTTCAACTTATTTTTCATGACACTACCAAACATCGGAAAAGAATTTACTTTCTGAAAATTTATTTTTCAAGGAAATCATTTTTCAAAAAAAAACTATTTTTTAACAAACAAACGGAGCCTAATTGCTGTAGAAAAGTCAGAAAAAAGGAGGAGGAAATGTGATGGAGAATGAGTTACGCCCACAAAAAAAAAAAGAGGAAAAATATTTCTGTCCATTCACATAGCATGAGAAGAAAAAGAAACAAATCTCTTGCGAGACAGAAGGAAATCTTGAGCGAGAAATACTGCTTGAGCCCAAAGTAAAAGTTGTCTAGCTCCATAATGAATCCCGGAGCACTTTTAGTTTTTCTTGTTAATAATTAGTTGAGATATCATTTCCAGTTTACCAATTAATGAAGCATGCCTGAGACATTTCTCTAGTTTATTTTCCATCTTGATCATAAATCTACAGATGGTTTATGATCTCACAGAATAGCCGTTGGGATGAGGCTTCTTGGTCGTCGTTGTTGTATCATAACTTCACAGACCTGAGGTTGAGTGTTTATTCCCCGCATGACTTCCTTCAGGCAGCAATCTACCAGTGCTCAGTTCCAGGCCAAAGTTTCTCATCCTATTAGGTGCATTAGGTATCATAATCAGTGTTTAAGTGACCAAACAGGATGATAAATCTGGAGTCGGTTGCAGCAAGGTGTGTTTCTTTAATTTCTCTGTAACACGCTTATTGATTAAAGGAGAAAAACACTTTAAGTTCAGCTTAAGAACTGTATGGTGTGATGTGATGCAATCTTCCCTTCCTAAATCTCGTCGATTCTCACTTCACTTTAAATTTGGAATCAGTTGCTGATTTTTGCTGTCTTTTCCGAAAGCAGTCGTACTTCCACGAGGAGTATACGTTCTTCTCTAAGCACTAGATTGCATGGTGTCAGTATTGGTTTCTGATCATGATCACTGCACATAATTTCAAACATTGCATTTTTTGCATAAGCTTATACGGGTCTTTGTATCTCTTCTGTGGGATACTTTCTTATATCAGCACCAAATATTCTTGATTGGATTCCTTTTCCAAGGTTTCAATTTTAAATGTAGTCACATTTTCTTTTGGCAGTTCGAGACCCTTTTATTTTTTTTGCAATCACTTTCCTTGAAGGAAATGAACATACTGTGTAGTTCCCACAGTATTCTGCTATTGAAAACGCGTTTGCTAATCACAATTATACTTCAGTTTTCAGGTTCTCTAGGTATTAGAGATAAATTATGCTTCTTCTGATATTTTTGTACGTTAGAGCTTAATATGATATTTATTGCTCTGTGATGACCATGCATAAACACTCCTCCGAATTTCTTAGTTATCTTTTCAATACTTCAGAGGAAGGAATCGGCGGTTGTCATTGTTGAATTGTTCTGATATTATCAATCATCTTTCCTATTTCCAGTTATGCATTAGAGGAGGTCAGAGATGATTCCGCAGAACTCACCCTGGACTTCTATAGCGACGACAACATTTAAAGCCTTGAAAAATATATGGTAATACTATGTGAATGTCTACACAATACGTGAATGTTTTTTTCTTCACCTACTAACAAAATGTGTATTAGGTTTCCTGCTTAAAACTTGTTGCTGGGTATGCCTTCTCATCTGGCATATCAGTAGGATAGAAAAGAAAGCTATGAGATTTTATAATATATGTAAACAAATCTTATATGAAAATTAACTTGATTCAATGCAAAAGTTCTGATGAAAATTTAAAGAACAAAAAAAAAGCTTCACAGTCACAACTTAAACAGTAATGACTCTATTACAACTAAATTTTAAAGATATTAATTAACTAGGACCTATTAGTGCTTTGTATCCATGGGATGAGAGGCATTAAGCTGATCACGATATCCTTTTCGATGGTTACAATAGTGTGTCTTGAGCCATGAGATTCTTAACACCTTCTGCTATCTTTGTTGTTTTTTTAGGTTCATTAACGATGCATCGGCACACCCAGAAAAGAAGTGTGGAAACCAGGATTATAGCAACTGAGATTAAGATACCAAACATCATGTCCATCTTTAATGTTTAGTCTTCAAGCTGGAGGTTATGCTTGCAAAGTATTAAAAAAAAAAAAAAAGGAGCTTGTTAGCTAAATAGGTGGTAGAAAAAGAGAAAACACTCGACAAAAAAAAAAGATGTGTTTTTTTTCATGAATAAAGATTTAAGATTTAAAAGAAGAACCACATGCTAGAAGAGCTGAGCCAAAATATCGGCAACCAAAAGAGCAGACAAAATCTACCTTTAATAATGCTGTAGATGATTCAGACTTTATCAATAATGTAAAATGTTTTCAAAAAAAATCTAACCTTTAAAGCTATATTTATTCTTAACCACGGTTCATAAGCCGGTACTATATAGAAAATACATTAATGAGTTATAAATGCATATATATATATATATATATATATATATATATATATATATAAAAGAAATTTTACTACTGGAAAGATTTATATAAGAGATTTTACTTTTAATAAGAATAGAACATGAATTTGAACCTTTTTATACAGGAAAGTGATTTTAGCTTTATATTTTCCTTTTTATACAGGAAAGGTTAATTTTTTTCCTTATATAAAAAAATCTAATGCATCCTACTCTTCACCTTTTCCAATTAATTATATCACCGACATTATTTTGACTAGAAAATTCTCTCTTCTTTCAGAACATGAAGCAATTTCTTCAACTCTAGAAGCTGGAATGCTATATTGAAGCTGCAATGCTAAAAATCATAAAGAAAGTTCTGATTTTTTACAAAAGAAGAAAAAATCACTTTTCATGTATAAAAAGGAAAACATTTGAATACTTAATGCATTATGTGTGTGTGTGTAAGAAAAATACAAACACTACTAGAAAATTAAAAAAAAAAAACAACAAAATTACTAATAAAAAATATTTTGTTGTTATTTATCGACATAAAATTTCTTATGGAAACTGCAACTGAATAAAAAAATTCCGTTAGAAATTCCATCGGTATTTTTAACGTGTCAAATTGATAAAAAAATTACTGATAGAATGTTAGTCGGTGATTTGGAAAGGAATTAAAACCTAACAATTCTTTCTTCCCCTCACATTTCTTCTTCTTCAATTCAGTTAAAACCCTAACCCATTTTCTTTAAATTTCTGACAGCTTAATAAGTACTTAAAAATGTATTTTAATAAAGTTTTATATCATTATATTACACTTAAAGTAACATTAAATTCATTAACTTAAGAATGCTTTATAATAACAAGTTTGATAATATAAAATATTTTTAATTTATGATAAACGCTCAGTTTTAAATGTAAGTTTGTAAAATAGGCATATCTCATAATTTAAATGACTGATTGATTTGTTTAATTATTAAAATTGGGGTTTATGTGAAGAGACAGAGTTTGGACTATACTTATTTGAAATACCATTATTAGATCCTTTAACCTATCCAATTGTTTTATCTTTATTAAATCTTTACATTAATATCATATATTTTAGATCTCTATAACTTTGTTTCTTTTATTATTTTTGGTTTTATATCCTTAACTTTCATATGAAGTGACCTCGGTCTTGCCTGGTTATTTATTATTTTGACACTCTTGCACTTCAAAAAGATATCAATTATTTGATCGTGTCATGTTTTTGGTGTCATTATTGGGAAGGTAAATTACTGTACAAACTATAAATTTTATTCTTATTTTTCTTTTCACTTTTAGTTTTTTTTTCTCACTTTCCTTTCTACATTTGCATGAAAGTTTGGTCACACATATTTTATGGTAAACTTTCTAGGAAATCTTCATCTTCTTAAAAAAAATGGCTAAAAAAGATAATCAGTCACTTCATAATGATAAGAATCATCTTAGAGCACTTATAGACTATATGAATTTAACAAGAATAAATGCACCATCATGTATAGTTTTCCCTCCTGATGCATCTCATTTCAATTTTAAGTCAGGTATCATTCAATTTTCACCAAATTTTTATGGCTTAAATTTAGAAAATCTATACTTACATTTGAGAGAATTTAAAGAGATTTGTAACACATATAATGACTTAAATTGTAGCATGAACACTATCATACTAAAGTTTTTTCATTTTTCTTTAACATGGCTACAAAATCTTAAGTCAAGATATATTCATGCTCAAGATGAAATGCAACAAAAAATTTTAAAGAAGTTTTTTCCTTCTCAATGAACAACCTCTTTTAAAAGAAAAATCATCACCTTCACTAAAAAAAAAATAGGAGAACCATTTTATTAGTTTTGGGATAGATATATAGACTTATTTAATAATTGTCATCACCATGGTTTTGAAATATGGAGATTAGTTAATTTCACATTTCTATGAATGCTTAACACCTAAAAATAGATAAATAATGAAATTTATGTGAAATGGAACTTTTAAAGATAAAGACCCTAATGAAGCAATAAAGTACCTAGAATTGTTAGCTAAAAATGCCTAAAATTAGAACACCACAAATATTTATGAGGCACTGAGTAAAACTCAATCTTATACATTAAGTAGAGGCATGTACAATCTTGAGGAAAATCATGACCTTTAAACTTAACAGTTTGTACCATCTGATCAAACTCTTTTGATGGTGGGTGATGTCCACAATGGAGTGATGGTGAGTCTCAAGTGATTTTTTCTTTCTTCTTCTCTTGGATATGATATCAGTGGCTTATTTTTTTAGTTAATTGTTGCCAAATGTTTTTTTTACAGTTCATCTGCTATCATTGCCTATTGTCTAAATCAAATTCTTAGATCTCTCAATCTTATTTGATATAGTCAAGTTAATGACCCGAGTATCGAGTTTTTCTTGTTTTCTTTAAAAACACTATTATTGCTTAAACATCTATTTTGCATATTAAAAACTTTTGGACAACCTACGGCGTAACATGTGTCACCAATCTAGTTATTACTAATTCTCATGGAGGATTAGTTGCTACTTGTATTTATATCACTTCTTATTTGATATTCATTGTGATGATTTTGTATTCAAACAGTCAGAGGGGATTCATTTATGGTTCTTGTTTACTGCTTCATTCAGACCAGTTTAGTGTCAAGTCGAGAGTGTAGTCATGTTTGGTTATGATATTGAGATCTTATATCTCTCTACTCGTTTTAATTCAACTATGAAAAGCAAGATGTATGGCTCTAACTTTATTCTTCTTATTTGATCTTCTTTTGTGGATTGATAAATTTTGTAAGAAAAACCTGATTTTCTACTCTAAGTAATGAAGACTACTTGAAATTCTTTATGTCAGAATGTTTTTTTCCTTCCTTAAATGGCCTATCTACAATTTGATTTAATGTTGACTACCAATTTGTTGATTATGCAATCCTAATGAAAATCATCTGTTACATAGATGTAAATGTTATGGCCTATCTGCACAATATGTGAGTGTTTTTTTATCATCTAGTATATCTTGTGTATTGTCACATATATATGCATTATTTGATATTGAACTTATCTGTCACTAGGATAAGAAAGAAAGCTACTGAATGAGATTTTATAATATATTTAAATAAATCTGATATGAAAATTAACTTGATTCAATGCAAAAGTTTTGATGAAAATTTAGGGAACCAAAGAAAAGCCCCATAGTTACAACTTAAACAGTAATGACTCCATTGCAACTAAATTTTAAAGATATTAATTAATAGGACCTATTAGTGCTTTGTATCCATGGGATGAAAGGCACTAAGCTGGTCATAATATCCCTTCGATGGTTACGCTGGTGGGTCTTAAGCCATGAGATCCTTAACACCTTCTGCTATCTTCTTTGCTGCTTCCTTAGGTTCATTAACGATGCATCGACACACCCAGAAAAGAAGTGTGGATTATATCAACTGAGATTAAGATACCAAACATCATGTCCATCTTTGGTGTTTAGTCTTCAAGCTGGAGGTTTTGCTTGCAAAGTATCAAAAAAAAAAAAAAAGAGCTTGTTAGCTAAATAGGTGGTAGAAAAAGAGAAAACACTTGAGAAAAGAAAAGTTGTATTTTTTTCATGAATAAAGATTTAAGAGTTAAAAGAAGAACCACAGGCTAGAAGAGTTGAGCTGAAAGAGTTGAGCTGAAATATTGGCAGCCAAAAAAGCAGACAAAATCTACCCTTAACAGTGCTATAGATGATTCATACTTTATCAATAATGTAAAATGTTTTCAAGAAAATCTAACCCTCAAAGCTATATTTATTCTTAACCACGGTTCATAGGCCGGTACTATATGGGAAATAAATTAATGAATAATAAATGCATATATATAGAAAATTTATTACAAGAAAGATTTATAAATTTGTATAAGAGATTTTACTTTTAATAAGAATAGAACAAGAAATTGGACCTTTTTATTCAGGAAAGTGGTTTATGGGATTAATGAATAATAAATGCATATATAGGAAATTTTATTACAAGAAAGATTTATAAATTTATATAAGAGATTTTACTTTTAATAAGAATAGAACAGGAAATTGGACCTTTTTATTTAGGAAAGTGGTTTATGGGATTTTGTACGCCGACTTGCCAATTTAATGACAACATTTGCAAAGTTGCTTTGGCAGAGTTAGTTAAGTGTTGTTGAAGATTTTTTTAGACCGACCATAAATTTAAAAATTATTTGATTTTCATTGTTTAAATCTATTTTTTTATCTCAAATTATGGTAAAAACTTAGTTTTGAGAAAAGCTATGATTTGTAACTTTTTTAAAAAACCTACTTTTCTTAAACCATAACTGCAAGAGTTACAACAACACCCAAACACACACTTAACATCACCCACACTTAACGTTATAAATAAGAAACTAAAAAGGAAAACCCATGGATTTTTTGAATAAGATTTTGGCCAAAGGGGTATTGAATCTTGGGTTTGAGTTTTATTAATTGTAATGGTGTGTTGTTAGTGTGTCTTATTTGATCTATGCTAGAAATTTGAAACAAAAATGGAAAAGAAATCCAAAGGTAAAGGCTTGAGTGTTTTAAGCCATTTTAGGAAATGGTGGGAAAACAGGTTATCGAAGGAACAATCATGTTAAATTGTTGATGAAACTTGATTATGGGTTTGTTCAAATAAGTCTAGAGTGAAGAAAATGGAAATAAATATCATGAAATATAAATGTTGGCCTTCGAATGAAAATACATGATAAAAAGAAAAAGAAGGATAGGAGTTATTGTACTACACGAAACTATGTAGACAATAATTTATATAGTGATATAACATGTATACGAATATGGTAAATGGGCAAATGCAACTAAAGAAAAATGGGTATGTTAAGTGCAGGAATTGGTCAAACTTAGGTACATGATTCTTGACCGATGTGTTTAAATATTTGACTATGTATTATTGAGTGAATGAATGAATACACCTTAAGTAAATGGTAGATTTGGACTTTTAAAGATGATTATGACATTTAAAAGTAAGAATGTGCATTTAATTCTATGAATTTCCTTGTCATTAATTTGTAAACATAAATTGAATGGGAACTAGAATAGGGTTCATATGATGAATTAATATGATTATGATGGTTTATAACCCTATTGATACATGGAAGGCTACTGAAGTTGAACAACAATTAGAAGCAACAAGATGTACTCAAGTTTTATGTAGGTGCTTTAAAACCCTACCTTTTAAATTCTTCTATTCCATGCATGAAATTTTTAGTTAGATTTTATCTCGTGATCTTATGGATAAGTATCGAGATATGAAAAAGAGTAAATATAATTGTGGACTTGAAATGGAATTATGAGAAATGACTCCTGATTAGTTGATGTGATTTAAAAAATTCCAACCTGTCATTATGTATATAGATTGATGTCGACCTATCATTAAGATTGAGGTCGATGCCAACTTGCCATTAGGTATAGATGTTGATGCCAACCTGCTATTAAGATAGAGGTTGGTGTCGGCTTGCTATTGAGATGGAGGTTGATGCCAACTTGCAATTATGCTTGCCATTAGGTGTGGAAGTTGATGCCAAATTGAAATGGAGGTTAGTGTTGGTTTGCTATGGAGATGAAGGCCAATGCCAACTTGTTATTGTGTATGGAAGTTGATGCTAATTTGCCATTAGGTATGGAAATCAATGCCAACTTGTCATTGAAATAGAGGTTGATGTCGACTTGCCATGGAGATAGAGGTCAATGCCAACTTGCCATTAGGAATAGAAGTTGAGTCCAACCTATCAGTAGGTATAAATGTTAAGGAAATAAAACCTACCATTATGTAGAAGCTCTGGGTAACCTAAAGTTTTACAGTGGGCAGGCACTAGCCCTTTTAGTCCTTGGTATAATCCATATGGATCCTGGCCCCCCACTAGAACCCCTAGTCTCTAGGTGTCTTAGTCTGAAAGTAAAGTCACTACTAAATGCTACTTGTTTCCCTCTTTAGTGGCCATTTTGAAAGGAAAATGTTGAGGAAGAGATTACCTTAAGATGAATTCTTCTACTTCATTCCGTGAAGTTATCATGTCTCACACCAAGATTAAAAATACTTCTATACACTTATTTCTCTTCACACCAAGTTCTTGAGAGAAATGTTAGAGAGAGACTTCAAATGAATTAAAATGAAATAAAGGGAGTCTTTATATGGGGGGGAGAGGTCTCATCCATCCTCCATCGAATTAGTGATATATGTCACCACCATGACAAATCCACAAAAAGGCAATTAATATCGTCATAAAGCACCATACTAGGTATTTATCCAATAAAGATAAGCAATATTTCAGCTACAAATGCCATCTAACCTGCTCTGATGAAACACCTCAAGAAGCACCCACCTTTCTTACATGGAGAAATGCTGAAAATGAAACAATATTTTTATCAAGTCTATTTGGTAAAAATGATGCACAAACTTGGAGGGCTATTGTTGGATTAATATTTATCTATTTTAGCACAAAACCCACAATAGTTATGGGCATAATTTTCAGACCTTATCCAACACCTTATGAGCTTGGGTAGAGCACCTGAGCTCAGGTGCTGGGTGAGCGCTCAACCCCTCTTTGGGCCCGGATGGTGTTCCCAAGCCCAATCTTAAGGGGTGTGCCTGGTCCCCTTGAGCCCATGCCTTTTCTTTTTTCCAATACTTTGACTTGATGTTTTTGGGACTAATGAATGTCTTAAACCTATCTGCTTCTTCTCTCATTCATGCATGTGGAAAGGATGTCTTCCTCATTAATGCACGTGTAATAAGAGATATTTGTCCCTCATAAATATTATCATGATAAAATTACTCTTAAGCCCCTCCACTCAAGAAAAAGACATGGTTGAAGAGCTATAAATACCCCTTAAACTACTTAGGTAAAAGGTTTAAGATTTTACATTCAAAAGACATATATATTCAACACAAGAACAACCTTATTCTTGGAATTTAAGGCTTTCTAATATATTTATTACTTATTTTCTCTATAAAATTACTAACTTTACTATCGAAAAGTCATTAAACCATCCAAAAGAAGACTTTTTATATGTATCTAGAAGCATTCATCAAGAGAGTTTCATTTACTTTGAATAAAAAAGTTATTTGAATGAACATATAATCAACCCACCAAAAAAACCTTATTATATTTTTAAACATCATCGCATGCTGTATTTTACATATGTTAAATTAGTAAAATGTTTACATCTTTATCAAATTTCAACTAGTTGTCGACGATGACAAACTCCCATTCTGTGGCTTAACTGGAGGTGGCTGGTCAATTGTAACAACATGATGATGTACATCCATGTTAGCACCCTGCTGCATTTCTCCCTGCTCAGGTAATTTTGGTCTCTCTTGTTCTACGTTTTCAAACTGTGCAAGGGAGGCTAATTCATGAATTGCCTCAGCAATTTTCTCTGTGCAAGAGATCACCTCAAATAGTAGAGAAGTGACAGTAACGGCTGGTACAACTTCTAA
>Ga0325405_1003438_pt1 | contig 16281 bp, 15 predicted proteins | sample PopdelMetagenome_21_FD_205663 | JGI IMG/M metagenome (GOLD analysis project Ga0325405, IMG submission 205663) | Populus deltoides microbial communities from Bellville, Georgia, United States - Xylem-Control-R2 | ecosystem: Host-associated > Plants > Phyllosphere > Stem > Wood/Secondary xylem...
CCCAAGCCAACTCAAACATTGTAAACCACAATTATGCTTATCTCCAAGAGCTGTTGAGAAATAGTTGAATCTAGAATAAGCGGTCAGTTACTTATTTAACCTACAAATAAGTTTACTTTTAAGGCTTAGGGTCTAGAATTTTGAAGCTCACCCCAGCTAACAGAACCCTCGAGCAACCTACAAAATTATACAATGATAAAGATATTGGTGAAACAGGAAAGTCAAAAAATGTGAAGCCTTGGCACTTAGTAGCATGGCCACGGGTGCCGTCAACTTTGCCACTCCAATAATTAGTCATCTGCTGGACAAGAATTACAAGGATGAACATAAGAAGTGTAGCATTTAAGAATTCAACAGTTTCCTTTGGATTTTTATGCAAGGTAGTCATCATCATCATCATAACCATGTGGAAATTAAACCCCAGATTCATTTCTGGCAATTTAGTGCCAAGATCACCATCACTGAGACACATGACCTAACCTTCAGCTAGACAAACTTCAAGACATGATCCTCAAGCAATCAAGCATATGAATTTTGCTTGCACCATTTGCCTTCAGCATCATATATTCAGCACAATAGCTTGATCATGATAGAACAGTCGGACACGTAAAATATACAAATACGTGTCGTTGCAGGAACTTAATATCTGAATTTCCGAGGATTTCGGTTTAAGGTAAATACAAAACTGTTCCGTTGTAAGAATCAGAAATGGGAGGGAGAAAGTATAACTTGTAGAGGGGATAGAAGCCTCCATGTATCTATGATTATGAACACTACCTATCACTGCAAGTCAGTGAATAAAAAATAAGGAAATAAAGTAACCGATATGAAGAAATCAACGTATAAAAAAATAATCCTTGAAGGCTCAATGAAGACTTTTAATTTACTGCCATCGCTTTGAAGACTTGACTAAGTTGGAATTGCCAGTTTTCTTAATACCTGAAAGAACCATTTATGATAAATTTAAGGGAGAAAATGGAGTATAATCACTATGAAAGAAATATCTGCACATTTTATTATAAAACTACCTGATTTTTACTTACTTGTTGACCCTTTTGGGGAGTCCGTTGACACAGTCGCTGTCCTTGATGTGGCCTGTGCTTGGTTTTGTAAGAGTCGAGAAGTTGATGCCATGCTAGCACTCCTACATAAAACCAAGTTCATAAAATCCCATGTTTCCAATTCTATGTACATAACTGAACTGAAGGTGTGATGCTTTTCGATCTTTACAGTCGATGTATGATTATGGAAAGCCTAAAGATAAATGCCAGAACATTCATCCTCTTTTTTTCGAAATGTTCCAAGAAAAATTATCACATTCAAAGCATTCTATTACTGTCAACAAAGCACCTCTGTTTCATTTCGAAAGAAAAATAGATTCTCTTTTGGGAGATGAAACAGATGACTGGACATTTTATGTTTTAAAATGCATGTATGATCACGTAAGAAAATCTCAAGGAAGCACAGAAAACACTAGAAGTACGCTACTCACTTCCGCAATTTATTTGATAGCTTTGTGCCTTGATCTGTTTCGCCATCAGGTTCTTCTCCCACTGAAAGAGCACCATCAGAAATGTCACTTAATCTATCCTCACAGCCTCCATCTCCAAATCGAAATATCTTAGCATCTGCAAATGACATATCCTGACCTGTGTCCCTTTCAGAAAGTTTTGATTGCTGGGAACCAGCTTCAGAATGCCTGTCACTATGCTCTGGATTGCTTTCCTGATAAGAAACTGTCTCATTTCCCATGCTTTTCCTGATCGATGGTTTTTGGGTTCTATGAGGATTAACACCTGAAAAATCATCGCTTGCAGAGGAATTCCCATACCTCAGTGAGCCAGGATACTCGTTTTTGACAACTTTAAGTAATTCCAACTGCTCAATTTCATCATCTTTTTTGGCAATCGTGTCTTTGAGAGATGCCACCTGCATATATAGTCTTGTTAAATGGAACGAGCATGCTAGTGAAATCTCGTAGAAACTAAATTTCTACTCCTGAATTCATCTCCCCCATGTCTGGGATGAAAGATGAAATGAAGTATAAGGCTATTTTGGTACAAAATTCATTCAACCATTAATTTCTAAACATGTATCTCGAGAGCAATATTACTTCTGAATGTTCTTCCCGGGAGTTCAAAGTTCTCTGGGCACCTTTTAAGATAAGTGACCCAAGAAATGATGAAATCTATTTAAACCAAGTTCCTCATCAGTTAATCAGCATATTATTTCATAATTTTGATATTTTTATAAATACAATATAGTGTAGAATGAAAAAAAATCATTGGCCCGAAGAACCAAACTCGTTCCAGATCGTACCTTACAAAATCCCAGTAGTAATAAAAACTTCCTGTTTAATTTTATTTTAGTTCCTGTTTGTGGAATTTGTACCATTCAGTATTCAGATGCTCCTAATCCGAATTCATTAGAGACAGTTGTAATTGATTATTGACTTCATATACTTCATGTTTATTGTTGTTCTTGGTTTCCCCTTCTCTTTTCTTTCTCTATGCCTTTATTTTCTTCTTCGTCATACACCCTATCGATTGGCCAAAGAATGGATGATAAGTGATTTTGCTTGTAAGCTCATGCCTTCCCACCAAAATACAAGTAAAATGAATGATATAAATGCCCTTAAAAAGCAAAAACAATAAAAAATGAAAGGCTAACAAGGTTTTTGTGTGTATTTTTTTTTTTTACCAGTAATACAATTACTTCATTATACTTTAAAGTGAAGAGAATCAAAGGATGAGTCAGAGTATTTTAATATTTTTTTCATGTTTTTCTTTAATATTTTATTTGATTAAGAGCAAATTAATAAATTCATAAATAAAATAGTAATAAAAAGTAAAAGTTGGTAGTATATGTTGGGCACATGCTAACAAGTAGACACTACCTCCAACGCATCCTTCAGGTGGTGCGACGATATTATTTGTCGACCAAGATTTCTCAACCAGCGTGTCATCCAAAGTGTCTAGTTGAGACAGAGCTTATGAGGTGACGCATGTTACTCAAATCATGATGGGTTAGTAGCGTTTGGTTTTTTTTTTCTCCTCCCTTTATTTTTTCTCTCCTCTTTGAAATTTATGTCAGGTCAGTAAAAAATCAGGGCCATCCTCTCATTTATTTTATCTTACAATTATGATCCTTTTTCTTTTGCTCTTTCTTTATTTTGAATTTTTTTTAATTTCATTCTTTTCCATTTGATTTTGTTTTGTTTTGTTTTATAGCAAATATATATTCATTCTCTTGATTGTTGTTTTTTAATTATTTTCTCGGTTTTTATTTTAATTTTGTCCCTTAACATTTTATTTCAATTTTTTTTTAGATTGAGCAATCATTCTTTTAATTCTCTTTTTCTAATTTTTTTTCTTTTAATTAGTCCCTCAACATTTTATTTCATTGTTTAATCCAATGTTTTCCTTATTATTTTAATTGTTTTTTTATCATTTTCTTAATTTGTTTTTTCTTTCAATTTTATCCCTCCACATTTTATTTCATTTATTTTTTAATCCAATTTTGGTCCTCATTATTTTAATTATTTTTTTATCATTTTATTTTATTTTATTTTATTTTATTTTTCAATTAAGTCCCTCATTTTTTTATTTCATTAGTTTTTATATCAGATTTAATCCTTAATTTTTTTATTAGTATTAGTTTTTCTTTTTTATTTTTAATGGTTAAGAATTTGGTCGAGATTGTATTTTTGTCTTCTATAGGGTCATCCTAGTTTCATAACTATAGTTTCTAATTTTAAAGATTAACTCAATTTAAATTCGGTTATATTTTTAATTTTATTTTTTGATATTAGATTATTAAGTCTTAAACTTTCTATTTTTTCAATTTTCTTTCTCTAGGATTATCCCAAGTCGCAAGTTAGTCAAGTTAACACAAGTTGATTTAAATTTTTTAAATTTTATCCTTTGATGTTGGGCTATTGAGTCTTGAGATTTCTTATTTTTTATGGTTTTTTCTTTATATAAAGTTATCTCAGGTCGCATGTTTATTAGGTTAAGTCAATGTAACTCGGATTTTTTTTCAATGTTTTATTTATTTATTTATTTAGCTTTGATATTTTTTTCTAGATCATTTAAAAAATTTAATTTTTTTTTATCCCAATCTCATGTTTCTATCTTTCATGTTTTTTTTTAATTATTTCTTTTTGTTTATCCTTTGAAATTAACTTTGTTTATCCTTGAGCTTTCTATTTTTATTTTTATTTTCACTTTCCTTTCTCTGGTATTATTTTAAGTTACGGGTTAATCAAATTAACCTGAATTCACTCAAATTATTATTATTTAAATATTTTATTTTTATATTAAAAAAAAATAATCTATTATCCATCCAGCAGGACAAAAAAAAAATCTAGTATATTCTATATAATATCAGTGAAACGAACCTGGTCCATTAATTCCCTAGCATCTCTGCCCTCTTTGCTGCTTCGTGCTGCACCTAGCTCAACTCCAGAGACCCTCTCTGCAAACTTCAGAGTGCTTATAGTTTCTGAATATGAAATGACATCAGGATTGAGCTGTACAAACATAAGCGTCTTTGCTTGACCTCCTGTAACGTGGAAAAGGAAGAAGATATACATTTACATCAAGTCTAAAAATAGTTTAGTTTGCCCTAACTTTTCGAGAAAGGTTACCAGCATATTGAACTAGAAAACAACTTCAAGCCAGTTTGTGACAAGAAGGGAACATAAAAAAGAACTACCTAAAGAGCTTTGCAGTAGTTGAGTGAGCTTGCTGTTTCTGTATGGTACATGAGAATTCTTTTGTGCCAGAGCGAATATAACATCCCCAAGGGCAGATAATGATCTGTTTATATGTTGTGCTTCTCTAAGTCTATCTCCAGTTGCCTCAGAGCGATCTACCCTTTCGCTCCCTGCTAGATCCACCAAATGAAGATTACCATGTAAAGCAGCCCCAGAATGCAAATCCTTTCCACGAACATGGATACTGACAACACTGTGTTACAGAAACAAATCAAAATCACAGCTAGATTTAAGATAAACGAAACGTGGAGGTGAGAATAGGATGAAATATTGAATGTAAGTACCTGTGAGAGCGGCTGCTTCTTTCATTCATGGAAGTAGCCCCAACAGCTCTGTTTCTTAGTCCAATATCCATTAATTCTAAAACGTCTGAAGTTGATGTAACAGGATGCATGCTAGCATCTGGTACAGCCAAACCATTGGTTTGGACAGTAGACTTAATCCCAAGGGTGTGCAAATCAAGGGAAACAGAACAACGACAGAGAGAGAGTGTGTCTCATGTATTTAATGAAAGAGATAAAAACCAAACTAAATGGTAACGATCTGGGTGGTATGTTGATAAGAACACCCTCACCTAATATAAAAGGATATTTTTTCTGAGAACCATCGATCAACAGTAAATCGTGCACTTGTTCGTTATATATTTCAACCATCTGAACCTGAATCTCATAGTTAAAGGAGCCTCCTCTACTCTGAGAAATTTTGAAAAGGTCATTTAGAGCCCGATAATTAACCCCCCAATCCTCCTCAGATGCTCCATTTGGACCAGTCTGGAATAGAAGGTCAAGTTGAATCAGCATTGCAAGAGAACATCACTGCATGAAAATGAAACTAAACACATACCATTGTGTAAGTTTTTCCTGAACCAGTTTGTCCATAAGCAAATATACACACGCTATATCCATCCAATACAGAGCGTATCAATGGTTGAGTGTCTGAATATACCTCCGCTGCCAATATCCAGGGCAGATAGCATGTTAGGGATGACAAGAATTTACATACACAGTCATGCCAGCAGAAAGTACAAGCATAAAAACAACACAGCATGCTCAAGTAAGCCCTATCCGAATTGAAAAGGATGTAGAGCTGAAAACCTTGAGTAGAGTCTGGACCAAAGACCTTATTGAACTTAAAATTGCGACGTCTATCTTTCCCTTGTTTGGAGGGATTCACAACAGCCACCTCTCCATTTTCACCTATATATTCTACCGCTGTTTGTTTTGCAACCTGCCCAGGAAGAAATGGCCTTATACGGCAATAAACTCTGATGTTTCCTGTGAAACAAAATGGAAGAGTTACACATTCAAGGATTGCACACATGTGTAAACCTTGTACAGAAAATGCTAGCAGTGGCACCTTTTAATTCCTGAAGCTCATTGAACATCCTCCTATTTTCAGCAACGACAAAGTGATAGTCCCCGGTTGCATCGATTAATGCTTTTAACTTTACTTCTGAGCAAGATCAAAATTAAATATTCAAAAACTAACTATCACTGATTGCGTAAATTGACAAACTATTCTGCAAACCTACCAACCTAAGCCATTGAATTCCTCTGTGTAGCTTTTATGTACTTCTAAAATTTCTTGCTTGATGGACTTGCAGGAAAACCTCATTCCCTGAACATTTTTATAAATTCCGTCAGATTAGTAGTTAGAATGATGCTAGGTTAAAAGTCTACATGGTGGTATTATACCTGCAGTGCACCAAATTGAAACTCAACAAAGCCCTTAAAAATGTCCTCTTTCTCGTTGAATGTCTTGGATTTTGACTCTGAATATGCCGAAAGCACTTTCACTTGGTTCCTGGAATCTTCCAAGTGGAGTTCAAGCTCTTTTAATCTCTCCTCAAGGCCTGCTTTAGCACCCTTGGCTTCTGCTTCCATTTGCAAGTGACGTAGTTCATGCGTCTCTTTTACTAATTCTAACTCTTGTTTCAAGGTTGAAAGATCAAGGTCTCTTTGCTCCTTCTCTATAATCAACTTAGCTACATGCTCCTCTTCAAGTCTCTTCTCTCCTTCCATTTTGGACTTCTCAATCTGTAATCAGAAAACAAAATCCCGTTATATGAATATTATGAAGAACATCCACACAACAAGTACAAGGAAACGATTTCTTTTTATTTTCTTATTTAGATAGTGAAATTCTCTCATCCTAAAAATTCCTAAACTAGCCAACAAAAATAAAAGAAAAACCGAAACAAACCACAAATAGCATATAATTTATGTAGTCCGTCTAACGGCATAAAGTAGTAAACAAAAAGAGAGCTACCGAATAAGAGATTGAGAAGATAGTATGTGAGAAGATAGCAGAAAAATAGTTCCAAAAGGAGTCCAAAATACAAGAGTTTCAGTGAGCATTTTTAGGTGTAAACAGCTTAAGAGTTGTTTTTTCTTCTCTGTGAAACATACCTTTAAATGTTGAAGCTGGTCCTTAACAGCCTGCAAAAGTATTAATATCAGAATAACTGGTATAAACCCACGTTTAGGAGAGTTTTATACCACTCATATTGTCTGGAATAAGTTTTTTTTTTCCATACCCCTCTTTCTTCACCAGTCCCAGAAGCAAGGGCTTCAAGAACTCTAATCCTTGACTGGTACTTCTCCTCACGAGCTTTGAATAGATTATTTTGCTGATGACAGAGAAGCATAAAGATGTTGCCATTGGTACCGTCAATCCTAGGAGAAACAATTCAAAATTAAGAAATCCAAAATGATTCTTACAGTTCTTAAGTGCTCTGCTTGAGTTGATATACGTCGTTCAATCTCTTGTACAACTTTTCTCAACAGACAGGCCACACGCTGTGCAACAAAAGGAATGGTAAAAGTGTATGTATGCATGCATGCACGCACGTACAAATTGCAGTTGCAGAGATACATAGACACAGAAACATATTCAATGCATGATGTTATTCTAATATATCCTCCTATTACATACATGTGGTATTTCGTAACTCTTTCTTTCAATGCTTTCATCCAATATTCCGTTCACAACACTCAAAAGTGACTGAGTTGGTGAATTCTGCATACGAGATGTTGAAATGTCATTAACAAGGGCTCAGAAAGAAAACATCCAAGAGAAAACTCTAGCATAAGATAACATGGATGTCCATTGAGATTATACAAATGAAAACTAACATCCAAACTGTTTGATTTCATCATTTCAGAAATTTTTGCAGCAGAAAGATCTGAAAAGCGGCCTTGTTTCAGTTGAAACACCTCATGAAATTTATGTCCAACATGGTGCATGGATGCAGCTGACGGCTCTGTGGACAAGAGAAAAACAGTAAAGATGGACCATTTAAATTTAAATAACAGCAAATAAGACTTGTTGGACATAATGAACGATAATTTATCAGCATTCTAGTCATACATGCATTAGAGGACAGTAGCGTGCTATTTCCATATGACATAAGATCAGCTTGAAAATTGCTTTGGTACGGCATTACACTCTTCATGCCCAGCCGTTTTAAGCCATTCTATGCGCATATATCTCAATCAAGGGAGAGGGGAAACCATAGCTGGCATAACAGGACTTACCTAAAGCTTGTTGAGATTTTGACTCTGGGGAAAACTTCCGCTTTTCTTCCCCAAATGTTGGAGAAAAATGACCTTTAATGGAAGATGCGTCCCCTCGAGGACTGCCAAATCTAGTAATCCCACTTGTGGGTGAGAGATTACCTCCCAAATATGCAAATTGTGCTCGTAGTGTTGAAAGGCAATCCATAACATTCTTCATTGATCCCTACAGATTTGAAACACAGTGGATGGAGAGACAGAGAGAGAGAAGCTGGAAGAATAATAAAAAAACTTGATGTGCGCAGACCAACAAGTGACGTAGATTGGCTCTAGTTGACAGCAATATCATTGTAAGCCAAAATTCTGGTGATGCATGCAAGCTGATAAAATAATAAACATTTCGGTAGCAGGAAAGCATAATTATAAACTTGCTTCTAACTTAGCAATCAAATGTTCTTATGCATAAAATTAATTTATGTGGAACAATAAAGCAGACAAACATTGGATTACCGTCTCCAGGTCCGACAGTTCGAACTTGAGAATTCCCAGCTCATCCATGCATGCCAGAAACTTCTTAACATTTTCTGAGCGAGAACTACCTTCCTAAAATAGAAAATGCATTATCAAATCAACTAACCAAACGCCAAATCATAAGTAACTCGATCAAACATAAATTCCATAACAAATAAGCAACCTTGTACGAAAAGCCAGGTCTAAGCCTATTTAAAATCTGTAGTAGAACAGTCCCATCAATCAAACAGGTCCTCAACTGCTCGGATGAGGCTTTTACTGGAAAATTTAAACTAGGAACAGTACTATTCATCCACTCCACCAATATCGCTCGCTGATTGGCTTGAGACGGCAAAAAGGGAAGGGAAAAGGAATAAGAAATTCTTCAGATGAATAAGAAAACAAGTGCAGATAAAAGGAAAATAAGATTTTCACTTACCTTCAATGTCTTTGTTATAAATAACAGTAGGGTCGAAAACTTCCGAACCACCAGATATCCTTGAGCTATTGACTCTCCTGTATTGTGCTATGAGGTGATCCGAAGCTGAATTCATCGTTTACCTTTGAAGTCGATTATCAAAGCATGGCGTATGTATAATTCCACACAAATTCCCAAAGCAATCCTGAAAAGTGGTTAAATACAGCAACCATGAGACTGATTTATCTAAAATGATAAAGAAACACACAATAATGCATTAGAACTCTAGGCATTTTTCCTGAATGATGTGAAATTACTTTACAGGAACTTAAATAAACTGACAAAAGAAAAATCCATTTAACCATGAGAAGAAATTGCAAATCTGCAATGCAATTTAATATCATCAAATCAAACAGAGTATTGCATAGGAGTTTTAGCTATAAGAACTAATATATGCAGACACTACGATAGCGGAGATTATTTCCACATTCAGGACTCGTTTCAGCATTAGGAGAAAATTGGGAGAGTTAATAGAAGAGGACAGGCTTCAGATTATGAATTTACTCATTAAAACTATACTCTAAGACCTCCAAGGAAATTGATTACCCGAGAAATTCACAACAAAACGAAGATATCAAATCCATGCAATATGAGCCAGAATCATCCCCCATTGAAAACCTTAGCTGAGAATTTGAAGCAGACATTAAATACAAATCAGGATTGCTATAAAAAAGAAAAAAGAGGGGAAACAAACTGAATTACTACATATATATAGGATGGATGTGCTAAAAGATCATGCTTTTATACGAAACTAGAACAAACGGACAGCACAACGCAGTTAGATTCAATAAACAATTGACATGCAACGCGATCATCAAACAAGCAAACATCCAAATAATAGATTCACTAATAAAAAAGAAAAAGGAAAGGAAGCCACCTGAAAGAGACATAGAGACGTGAAGGTAACAATGCAAACGTTGTATTTTAAGGAGACTTGCATGTAACTTGGTCATGCCACGAGACAACAAAAGTACAAGAATAAGTATTAGATTACAATATTAGATTTTCTTTGTTCTTTTTTCTTTCTTGATCGAACTTTCTCTTCTTCTCCTTTTGTTTTGTTTATGTTAATCAAATGATTGTGATTCGTTCGGTATCCCAATGCAAATGAGACAGACAACGCGTAAAAAGAGGAGTGTGACTCTACCTATTCTTTTCCGTGTGGTGTTCATTGAAATGTGGAGAGTGGTCTTTTCTGTTCAATGGCTTTTAATTTTTGAACATTTTTCCAAGTCTCTAATCTTTTGCTAATCAAAATCTTCTCTCAAAACTCTCACACCACGTAACACTCAAAGCTCAATTCTTTCTACTTTGACCACTCACCTAGCACTACTTGCTCTTCTTCCCACATCTCTATTTACTTGCATTTATTTTTCTTAATCGGTGAACAATTGATTTATTGGACTGCAAAGAAGCAATCTACAGTGAATAGATTTAAAGGATGAAGCAGAATATAATCCCTTGACCCTTGATGCAGCTAAAGGCACATGGCCTTCCTTCTTTCTTCGATATCTTGGCATTCATTTGTCTCATCTATGTGATAATATTATTGGAATTTTGTTTGAAATTATTGTTAATTGATATTTTTTAGATCAAATTAAAAGTGGAGTACATTTATTTTTAGGATTAAAATTTAATTAGAATTTAATTTCTAATATAAACTTTTTAATATGAAATATTAATATAATACACATAAATTATAGGTAAATAAAAAATAATAATTTTAAAGAATTATTGGTTAACATATTTTAGAGAAATTCATAACCTTCTAGAAGATTTATCCCATATAAAAAGAAAATAAACTTTCCTAGTTGTTTATTTAGATAAATATAAAAATCTAAAATCGGGTTTAAATAGCCTCAAGCTTACAGAGGGAAGAGGACTTAAAGTAAAGTAAACTTTGGAATTAAACCCGCACATGTGCGGTCCCTACTCAACTTGAGCTCCAGGTAGCATCGAGCCTAGGTTTAGGTGTGAATAGTTTTTTTAGGCTACAAAAGATTATCTTTTGCCAATTTAAATTTTAGTTTCGATTTGATGCTTGAAAAAATATTTCCTTCAACTCATTATTTTGTCTAGTTTAACCTATAAATGATAAAATCTAATTAGTTTTTCTCCAAAACAGTTTTCTCTAAACCTGAATAGTTTTTTTTAGCTCAAAATATATCTAATTTAAAGCCAAAATATTTAGGTTTAGTTCAGGTTTTATATATGGATGGTAATCAAAGTTGATAGTGAAAGGAATTTCATCAGTTTGGGTTTTTAAAATTTTCTATAAAAAGGGTTGGAAAAGAGTGTTTTTAGTTTGTTTTTCTTTATAAATTCTATAGAATGTTTTACAATATTCTTCACCTAAATTTCCAGTTTTAATCCTTTATTTATAAGCTTTAGTTTTCCTTTTTATTTTCTTTTTAATCTAAAGCTTAAGATCAATTCTTGTTGAAAGATATTTGAGTCTATATTCCTTTGAATTTGTTAGACCTTATTTAAGTAAGAGTGCACTAAAACAAAAAAGAGTTATTGAAATCCTGAAAGGCTTATTAAAATTAGTCATTTTTTCACCAAGTATAAAGCAAAAATATGGTCCACTCACTTTTAAGGTTAAAACTTTTAGGGTATTTAATCTGCAACATAAGTTCTTCAACATGGAACTAATGAGACCTTGATTTATCAAATCAAATGAAATTTCTTAAGTATTTATTTGGATCATTGATAAGAGCTTGATTCCTTTGTTTATGCAATGGTTCCATTGTTATCACAGTACATGACAACTAGATCAATAATGTTTGGAATCGATTTTGCTTATCGATAAATTTCTTGATCTAAATAACCTCTTTGTTTCCTTAAATGTGGAGGTGTCTCTTATTCATTTGTAGAATCAGTTATGCGTTCTTTGTTTGGAACACTTCCAACTCAAAACACTACAATTTAGAATAAAATATGTATTGATTATTATTCACTATTTGAAATGAAAAAATATTAATAGATATTATAGCCAATTATAGAATATCAATTTTGAACTTCTAGTTTATCTTCTTTATTAATAGATACTATAGCCAAGTATAAAATACAATTTCCATAATATCTCTCTCAATCTGTATCTTAGAACACATATCTTTGAAAGAAGACGATCCATATAAAATAAATAAGAATATGATCTTTGATTCTTTCATGCTAAGCTATTATGTATGGATTGAGATAATCCAAGCAACCTTTTAGATCTATCTTTATAGATCTCTATATCCAATATATAGGTTGTTTCTTCCAGTTAATTTATGGAGAAATTCTTGTATAATCAAAACTTTACTGATTAAAATAAAGATATGTTATTTTGTAACAATAATATATCATCTACAAAAAATATTAGGAAAACAACACTACTCTCACTAACTTTTTGTAAACACAAGGTTTATCCATATATTTTTATGAAATCAAATTTATTAATTATACCATCAAAATAAAAGAAAATTGATGTGAAATGGGTTTTTAAAACCAAACTAAATGAGAAAAGTGAAGTAAAAAGGTGTAAGGTCCATTTAATAGTAAAGGGATACAAACAAGAATATAGTGTTTATTATAGAAAAGTGTTCGAACAAGTTGCAAAGTATTTATAGACTAGCCTCTGGGATTTATACAATAAGGCAAGGTGAAAAAGATTTTTACATTAAAAAAAGGGATTTTACGGGTTGAAACAAGCACCGCAAGCCTGGTATAGCTATACATATACATACTTTGTCAAACAAGGCTTCAGAAGGTGTTTAACAATCAACTAACTGTTATATTTTTAATGTCAAAAGAAATATGTTTTGGAAATGTTGAAAAGGTTTCATATGCTAAACTATAATCCAATTAGAACTTAGCAGAGAAAGGATTAATAATGAGTAAAGATCCTAATGGCAAGAGAGTTGACAACACTTATTTGGAGTAGATAGTAGCAAGCTGATATATCCAACTTCAACAAAGATTGGCAACATGTTATGAGCTTGATATATATGTCAATATCCGGAGAATTCTACTAAGATACATCATGCTAATCAACTACAATATTCAAGTTTCAGTAATTAGCAAACTAATTAATGTTCTTGCTAATCAACTGCAATATTCAACAGTAATCTGCTGTGATAATGTTTTAGCAATATTCAAGTTTCAGTAATTAACGAACTAATTAATGTTCTTGCTAATCAACTGCAATATTCAACAGTAATCTACTGTGATAATATTTTAGCAATATTCAAGTTTCAGTTAGCAAACATATTAATATTAGATATCAAAAAATTTTATGAGATATATGCAAAAATGGTGAGATTGAATTGATGTTTTGTAAGAGTGAAGATCAAGCGACTAATTAATCTCATGACAAATCCTCTAAAAAAAACTAGGGTTTGAGAAGCTAAAGCATGGTTGGAGATGTTCTTCATATAACATTGTTGAAGAGAGGATACTTACTTCCACATGCAGGAGTAATTAAATTTAGAGCTCAATTCTAAACTATTTTCTACATAAATCGATTTAAAAGGGAGGGTGTTAAAAGCTATTTATATTTAGAGCTTCAAATCATAGTTTTATACATCAAACTTTTTACTTTGTAAAATCTTTACAATTTTCTTAAGATTAAAAAATATAAAACTAGATGTTTTACATGGCATGAATAATAGAGATACGAGTCAATTTAAAAAAAAAAGTATAATTTTAAAATCTTATCCGGTCCAGCAGGTTAATCCAGGATTAGAATCAAGCTGTATTGAAGAAAAACAACCTGATACAATTTAACTAATTTGATAAGTTGACCCGACAACCCAACAAGACCTAAATAAAAACCCAATTACAACATCTTAATTATTATTATTATTATTTATTTATTCATCAAAAGCGGAGGCTGCGAGTCCTAATTAAATTCCTACTGGCGCCCACAGTTATGTATTTCCCATCTACCTCTTATAAATACAGTGTACGGATTCCACTAAACCAGGAGTTGACAAACCAAACATGGGCGGTTGCTTTCGTTTGTTTTTTCATAAGACCCGCAACCACACTCTCACTGCCTTCGATGGCGCGTTTCTTTCCAATAATTGTAGCTTGTTTATCGAGGCGATTGAAAATTGTCACTGCCTTCGATGGCGCGTTTCTTTCCAATAATTGTAGCTTGTTTATCGTGGCGATTGAAAATTGGCGCGTGGGATATCTTCTTACATGCCTCGCCAGCACTGTTAGCAAGCTGATGTGTTTCCACGTTTTGCTGCTCTCGAGCTGTTTAGGTTGTGGACCATTTTGCCTTCCCACAATATTTTTAATTTCATGCCTCTAAATGCCTTAAATAGCCTTCTATTAAATTTTTTTTATAGCAAGGCGTATTAAATTAATTTTTAAATAATTTTAAAAACGCCTTCCTATCTACTTGAATTTAATAAAAAAAATTTAAGTATTAAAAAATATACGTGAAAAATATTATAGATTTTTAATAGTTTAGACAATAAAAACTTACATAAACAATTTATATATCTTCTAAAAAGTTCAAGGAACTCAAAGAAATAATAGAGTTTAAAGTGCTAGAAAATTTATCACCTAATTAAAATACAAATAAAGAGATAGTATAAAAATAACATTTAATGCAAAGATATTATCTAATAATGTCATATTTATCATCATTTTAATGTAATGATATCTTAAAAATAACATTAATCCACATATATAATTTTACACAACACCAATTAGATTTATTTTCAAGAGTTTTCGGTATGATTTGTTTATAGTTAATTTTTTTACAACATATATTGTTACCTTTTCAAAATTGTTATATATCTTATTTTATCATATCCTTAAATTGAAAAAAATAATTATATGTGTAATAAATATCTTTTAGAATTTTTGTTTTGTTTTAGTTTTAGAGGAAATCCATCAGTTCATCCTAGTATATGTTTTTTTTTTTAACGATAAGAGATATCATCAAGTCAATTTACATAATAATCGAGACTAAGCTATTTTTCTAAGGAAATCCATCAGTTCATCCTAGTATATGTTTTTCTTTTTAACGATAAGGGGTATCATTAAGTCAATTTACACAATAACCGAGACTAAGCTATTTTTCTAAATAATTTTAAAGGCTTACACTCACAACATTGACATGGTGCATGTTATGTTATATGCGTGCGGCGTCGCGGTGATTGTTATCTTAAATAAAGTTCTCGGGTGCGAGTGAAAATAACAAAAAATTTTTATTTTTTATCGGTTAAAAAGATTTAAAATCGTCACCTAATATTTTGATCACTAAAAACTTTAACTAATATTCAAATTTCAGATAAGAAGACTAGTTATGTATAGGAAGAACGTATCACCCCTAATACACTCTACATAAAGTAAGGTATCTAATCATTCTGAGCCATAGAAGCCAAAGATGCCTAAAAACTCAACAAAATAATAAAGTTTGAAATACTAAATAGTTTATGTTTTTTTTTTCTCTAGAAGCTTAAGGTTTGACAAAGTAAGAGCAACATTAAAAGTTTATATGCTACTTAATTAATAATTTTTTTTCTTGCCAATAAAATGAACTATAAATTTTATTATATAGGGTACAAAATCTCGATTAAGATTTTGATACTTTTTGAGTCCAATATTGTAAACAATGCTACAATTTATTGGAAACATTGTCTGCTAGAAGCACGCGATACAAAAAACTAGATGAGAAACTAAATAAATGTATATCGTATTAAAAAACCTTGTTTATCTTTCTATTTAAAAAAACATAACAATGATAAAACTAATAATTATTATTACAATTTCAAAAACCATATTATTTTAATTTTAAACATTTTGGAAAATCATAAGACAAAAATTAAAAACAAATAAGTTTTATTTTTCTTTTCAGTATTTAAACAAAAATAAGAACGAGAATCATAAATGAAACTAGTCGTCCATTATCTTATAAGCAGTAATAAAAAAAACATTAAATATCTTTAATATCATCTAATTAAAAAACAAATAAAGAGAAAAAACAAATAAAGAGA
>Ga0325405_1003445_pt1 | contig 16265 bp, 15 predicted proteins | sample PopdelMetagenome_21_FD_205663 | JGI IMG/M metagenome (GOLD analysis project Ga0325405, IMG submission 205663) | Populus deltoides microbial communities from Bellville, Georgia, United States - Xylem-Control-R2 | ecosystem: Host-associated > Plants > Phyllosphere > Stem > Wood/Secondary xylem...
GCCTTGCATGTGAGGACGAAAAGAGATAAAGCAAAGACTAAAACGACTGCTCATTATCAAGTAGTAGACCAGTACGTAAGACTGCACAGTCCAAACGCTCCCTCGACCCAAAATTCGAAATACACAGTGCTAAGCGCGAAATTTGAAGACCTCTCTTTCTCTCTCCCCCAAACTCCAAAGAAAATAAATACTTAATTAATACTAACATAATCACTTCCTGTCCCTCCATCAATCAATCTCTGTAAAAACTCTCAGAGAGAGGGGAAAAAAAAGGGGAGCGTTGATTCTTATAGACATTTACTTGAGAGATTTGCTCCTCGTCCTTCTTCTTCACCTTTTTTTTTATGGGTACTAGTAATTTATTATTATTTTCAAATTTCTCTCTATTTTTCTTTTGGCTTTGATTTGAATGAAACGCTCTGCTCTCTTTCTGTACTTTTCAACTTCCAAGAAAAGGTTAGGGTTTCAAACATTTTTCTGAGTAGAAGTTTTTGAATTTATTTTTTTTCTGTCATAAAGTTCAAGCTTCAATTTTAAATTTCTTGCTTATAGATAGATCGATAGATAATGAGCGATAGATTTTATTACTTTCTTTTTATTAAAAAAAAACAGCTGACAATGTGACCTGGGGAGGAGAGGAGGGCGTGGATTTTGTATAGTTAGGGATTTAGGAGGATTTCAAGATGAAGGAGGCACATTCCCAATTGAAAACTAGAGGGTCATCTAGGGTTAATGCACAGCAAGTGGTTTTTGAGCTTAAGCAAAAGGTGGTTGTTGCATTGAAAAAGCTTGCTGATCGAGATACTTGTCAAATTGGTGTTGATGAGCTTGAGAAAGTGGCTGAGTTTTTAACCCCAGATGGGGTTTCGCCGTTCCTTTCGTGTATTTTGGATACGGATAAGGAGCAGAAGAGTGCGGTTAGGAAGGAGTGTGTTAGGTTGATAGGTACATTGGTGAATTTTCATGAGGGTTTAATGGGACCCCATTTGAGTAAGATGGTTGCTAGTGTTGTTAAGAGGCTTAAGGATCCGGATTCGGTTGTTAGGGATGCTTGTGTTGAGACGATGGGTATTTTGGCTGCTAAGTTGAGTAACCATGGGGATGAGAGTGATGGGGTCTTTGTTATGTTGGTCAAGCCGCTTTTTGAAGCTTTGGGTGAGCAGAATAAGCAGGTGCAGTCGGGTTCTGCGTTGTGCTTGGCAAGGGTCATTGATAGTTCTCATGATCCTCCAGTTTCTATTCTGCAGCGGATGTTGGCTCGGACAATAAAGTTGCTCAAGAATCCACATTTCATGGCAAAACCAGCAGCAATTGAGTTGAACAGAAGCATCATTCTGGTTGTTTTCTCAAATATTTGTCAATGATTACAAATAATCAGTTGTGTGCACTATTATGCTAGTTACATGTACTCATACTTTGCAAAATGGTATTTTTCTATTCTCTATTTCAGGCGGGAGGTGCTCCATCACAAAATATTCTATCCGCCGCAATGACTAGCATCCAAGAAGCTCTCAAAAACAGTGATTGGACAACACGCAAAGCAGCGTCTGCAGCATTGGGAGAAATTGCTTCAAGTGGTGGATCCTGCTTGGGACCTTTTAGGGCTTCCTGCATCCGATATCTTGAATCATGCCGATTTGACAAGGTTGATGTCATTTAAGATTTTATTTGAAGAATTCACATCTGTTGAATTATGTGCATTACTCAAATGCCTTTTGTGTTTCTTATAGGTGAAACCAGTTAGGGACGCAGTACAGCATGCCCTTCAGTACTGGAAAAGTCTTCCAGGGTCTGATACCCCCGAACCTTCTGAAACTGGTTCTTCTATAAAAGGTTTTGTGCGCATGCTCATTAACTTGAAAGCGTTAATAGAGTCTTGTGTTAAAATGGATGTTTTGAAATTTATGCAAGGTTAAGTTTGTTTATAAACTGTTCTATTGTGTTTGCCTTTGCAAATCTAAATGCATTGTCATATGTTTTTCATGATGCACTAATGTTTTAGCAGTAGACTTGAGGTCCATTTGCCAGATATGCAAGTCTATCTAGAAAGAAATCAGAGATGAGAGAAGTATCAAGGACACATCAGGATACTAGAAAACTGCTGTTTAGACTTAAAATAGCTGCGGAATTAGTTTTGCCTTATGAAGTGGAAAATAACTCTATTTAAAAGCTGTGGCATTTATGCTGTCCGGAAGTTTCCGTTGAACTAATCAGTGCTTGATTATTCAAAGCTATGTAATATGATGAGATCATAATTAATAAGGACTGCTCTGAGCTACAGCAAACCATTCTAAACTGTGGATTCACCAATTTGCATGGTGGGTGACCTAAAGCAAAATATTATTCCTCTGTCCTTTTGAATAATCCATGATTAACTATTGCTCTCAGTATCGTATGCAAGAAAATCACAACTCATATGTTTAAACGTTTGCAAAGCCTGTTATAGATGGTGCTGTCTCTCTTCCTCTTTACATTCCATGAATTAATTTTCTATATACTCGCTTCTATAAAATCCATTACTCTGAATATGCAACACATTACCATGGGTATGTGTTCCTAGTTTCACATGGTTGGGAAGATTTGCTTGTATTTGACCGGAGTAACTGTTTTGAAGCCTGTAGAAATTTGCTTTGTAAAATTCTTGAGAGCATTTGGTATAAAGAGCTAGGGAGAGTATCATTCTATACTGATTATTATTCTTCACTGTGAGCTGTGGTGGAGTCTTTACCTAATTTGTTAAAGAACAATCCAGTAGTTCTTGAAAATCCCATGTGATGTGGTTGTATATGCTTACAATTGTCCCTTAGATGCTTCCTCTAGCATGTCTTTCTGCTCTTGCTTGAATTCTTTCGGTGATTTTATCTTCCACTTTATACAGAAAACTTCTATGGAGGTGACTACAGTGATGTCACGAGTGCAAGTGATGTTGTGCGGAAGGAGGCCACACTAAAAAATGTAGTTTCAGACTCAACTAAAAGAAGGGCTCCTTTATCAGCTACGAAAGCATGTCAAAATTATGTGGACTCTCATCATCCCAAAACAGATAATTGGCATATTGAAATTTCTGTCCCAAAAAAGCATAACATTTCTTTGGCAGATCTTCAAAATGAGGAATCAGAGGGTAGTTCCATTACCAAAACATTAGAAAGGATGAGTGCTGATGTAATGAGTCCTCCAGATATTGGATGTGAATATGTGCCAATGGATGACAAGCAAGACTCTTCATCTGTGTCTAACCTAGTTACTAACAACTTTGAGACCAAGTTTGTCACAGTTTCTCATGGCTTGCTTGAGGAGGGCAGTTCATTCAAGCCGAGGGGTCGGAATCAGCAGTTTTCATCTGAAGGGATAAACAGTGAGGTGCAAATATACTCTGCACAGATGCGAGATCGTAGAAGTATCGACTCTGCAGTTACAGAGAACAGTTTCCAAACATTGCATGGATGTTGTTCACAGGTAGCCAGTGAAATGGCTTGCATACGGAAACAACTTTTGGAGATGGAAAACAAGCAGTCAAATTTAATGGAATTACTACAGGTAAATAAATTTAGAATTTCTTGATATCTTTACTTGTATAGAGTTTTATATCTACTTTAGAACTATGAAACATAATGTGTCCAGTATGCATGTTCTTGCTAACATAATTCTACCACCACTGGCCTCTTGCTACAAGCTTCACAGTCTCTCATTATCTCAAGGCATGTAGCTTTATATGTTGTGAATATTGAGTGCTTGTTATGATTGCCTACTTTTTTGAGTTTCTCTTTGCTTCCCCATTTTCTGATGTTTTTTATTGAGGGATTGCTAAAATATTTTCTGTCTAATCAAGAAAGGGCTTAAATATTTGCCTACTGTGAAGTCTATTCGCTATTTTTAATCATTCAATTAAATTTACAGGTGTTTTCAACAGGCGTAATGGATAACTTGTCTATATTACAGTCTAAAGTGTCTGGTTTAGAACATGAAGTAGATAGAATAGGTCAAGTTCTCATGCAAGATGGGAGACGTTCTGATTCAGCTGTCTCTAGACTTATGAAGCAGAATCAAAGTGTTTCTTCTCCCAGACCTTCTACGTACACTCCTCGGCCATCTGTAGATATTCGCAATAGACAACCTTCACTGCTTTCTGCAAAGAATTCTGATATATGGGAGGGAAAAAATTTCAGCAGGAGCAGACCAATCAACCCTGCTAAAAATGGCACAGAGATGTGGGCTAATCCTACTGTAAAGACTAGTAGGAGTGCTATAGGAAAGGACATGCAAAAAGGCTCTGGGCAGGGGGCACAGAGCATGGGTCAGGCGAGAAAAGTTGATTCTGTCTTTGCTCCACTCTCGAGTGCCAATTCTAGACAAAGTGGTCCAGAGAGCAAAAATTGTGTGTGGCAATGTGTGAAAGGCTTTTTATGTGAAGGTGACCTAGAGTCTGCCTATGAGGAAGCTCTCTGTTCCATTGATGAACTTGTTCTGATTGAGCTTATTGATAGAACTGGTCCTGTTCTAGAAAGTTTGTCCTCCAAGACTGCTGGTGATGTTCTTAGCATTTTGGCATCGTACTTCTTAGAGCAGAGGTTTACGAACTCAATAATCCCTTGGTTGCAGCAGGTAAGTACTTTACTTTCTTTCCTTTTTTTTTTTAACTCCCTGTTACTTTGTTGCAATTACTTTCAGTGGCTGGAAGTTTATAATAAAAACCCTCTGAAATTTTCTCCCTTTAGGTGGTGGACTTGAGCACAATCAATGGACCTGATTATATTATTCTCTCTGCAAAAACAAAAAGAGAATTCTTTTGTGCGATCCAGGAGGCTGTAAATATGGAATTTTCCAATCCAGCTGAGAGAAGATCCATCTCTCAACTTGCCATGAAGTTGCGTCAACTATGGGGTATGATAAATTCTTTATTCAGGAGTCTTCGATTTATTTGCACATTTCACCATACAAGTTTTTTTTTTTTTCGTCTTTTTGTTTTGAACGCTAAACGTGTGTTTGGAGCAATGGTAGTTTCCAAGAGTCGTGGCAATCAAGTAAATGTCCAAATTATGGAAATACAATCAAAACTTAAACATAATACATGTGATTCCTTGTTACTGTATCCAAATCTTAAAAGCCTCAAGTGTCATAGTTTGGTAATTTGGTGCTTGCCACATGCTTCCATTCGTGCCTAAAGTTTATCTGTTAATCAATGTTTGACAATCAACACTTTGAACACCTACCATGTACAGAATAAATTAATGGTCTTCTGTTATGGCACGGGTAAACTGTAACATTTGCACTTCTCGTTTGAAGTGACCAAAATGGTATAGCTCCTGTAAAATGATAAGCTCTCATTTATTTATATTTCTATGTTATGGAATTTTATTGGTGCTAAGAATTAGATGTCACATTTATTTTATTTTATTTGCAGGGAAGAACTCCTGATAATTTCAGCCCCGTGTGAAGCATGCTTTCCAATCCACTCGGGGATTCATGCGAGCAGTGTTGATCCTTCCACATAAAAACTTTTCATTTCCCCAATGTGTGTTAACTCAAGAAGCCAAGTGTTTGTTGTGAAGTCAGATTTGATGCTGGTTGTTGGCATTGGGATGTTTTCTCTTATGAGTAGTTTGCTAGTTGTTCATATCTTGACTGTTGTTCTAAAACCAAAATAAGCAGGGATTGCAGGATAACTGAAGTCCTCCAGTATGGAGATATGGTCTTCCAAATGGAAATTTTTTGAGAAATATGCCATTACTAGATGTCGGCCTCATATATGACTTGCAAATCAAATGCGAGGCTAGCGACTTCAAACGAATTATAATCTCACTCCTAATTTGTTTTTTTTTTGTTTCTTGTTTGTTCCCCTTCTCCTCCACTCCCCACATCCACCACTGCTAAGGGTGAGCATTTTCGGTTCGGTCTGGTTTTCACCTAAAAGACTAACCAAATTAATTAATTTATTTATTTTTAAATCAAAACCGAAACTATTTGGTTCGGTTCAAACCGAACAGTTTTGGTTCGGTTTGGTTAATTGAAAGGAAAAATCGGAAAAAACCAATTCCATATTGGCCAAGCATATCGAGCAAGTTTTCTAAAATTTTTCTAAAATTGAAAATCAAGAAGCCAAAAAGAACAAGAGTCAAACGAAAATTTGAAAAAAATAATTCTCATAACATTTATTACATTAATCGCAACATGAGCATACTATGGCAAATCAACAACCTTGTAAATAAATATAGAAAATGAATACATAATAGATTTACAAAATAAAAAAAAAAGTACACAGGGACAAAAATTAAGAGATAAAGATTGAAGAGAGGGGGGCTCCAGAGCTGCTATTTGGTTGTTAATCCATGAGCTTAGTCGACTATGCTTAAAGAAAATGACAAAAAGATTGAGAGATGGGAGATAATGATGGTTTGTTCACCAGATCTACTTTGGGGGAGGAGGGGGAGTTGTGCTTAAAGCCTTAACGAAAGGTTGAGAGAGATGAGAGATGAGGATGTTGAGGGGGGGCTGTGAGAAAGGTTGAGAGATGAGAGATAAAGATGAGGGGTTGTAATGGGAAGCTGTGAGAAAGGTTGAGAGATGAAGATGGGGGGCTGTGAGAACAATTGAAAGATGTGAGAAAGGTTGAGAGATGAGAGATGAAGATGGGAGGGGGGGCTGTGCTGAGAGATGAAGATTGAGAAACATGGGCGAGAAAGGTTGAGAGTGAAGATGGGGGTGGGGGCAATGTTGAGAGATGAAGATTGTGAAACATGGGTGGCGGCTAGGGTTTAGAAAGGAGATGGGGAAAGCTGAAAAGTGATATTTATAGTACTATTTATTTTTTTACTGGAACCGGTTCGGTTCGGTTCAGTTTATTCGGTTTCAGCCTTTTAAAATCAAAACCAAACCGAATCGGCTTATTTTTTAATTTTTCTAATTGGTTTAATCGGTTTTTTTCCGATTCGGTTTTTTCAGTTTTCTCGGTTTAATCGGTTTTTCAGTTTTTTTGCTCACCCCTAACCACCGCTGCCCACAACCTTAACCCTCTTCTTTACCGCGAAACACCCTTTCAGCCATCACATGAGCCTTCCTCTCTCCACTATGATAGGCTTTTCTCTCTCCCTACCCGCAACTTTCTCACCAAGTTTTGGCCGCCACCCGTGCCATCCATCATTGTCAGCACTCACATTCAACATCTAGAGTTATATTACACACTTTTTTTCTATCAATTTATTATAATTTATGTTAATTGTTGGTTTTGAAAATGTTAGGGTTTGGATTAGGAATTTAAAAAACATGTATACAATTTTTGTGAGTTAGGTTAAAATTAGGTTAATTAGCTATAAAATAGATTTGAGTGGTTAGATTTATTAATTTCAAGGAAAATTAATAATTTTGGTTGTTGTTGATTGTGAATTAGAGTTAGGGTTGGGGTTTTTAGGTTAAATAAGAGATTTTACCTAATTAGGTATAAAATATGATAATGAATTTAGGTTTTTGTTGATTATATTATTGTTAAGGTTTTGTTGATAAATTATTTACATTGATTAACCCTACAATATTGATAAATTATGCTTGAGTTTTGTTGTATTATTTTAACAGATGTCTCATTCTATTGAAATGTTATGTTGTTATGGTGATATTATTGTTAGAAAGTAATGAGTTCCTAACTACTATATTAGATATGTCTCTTGACGAGTTATTTGGAATGTTATGTAATCAACTTGGCCGAAATATGTTTAAAATTAAAATTGAAATTACTTGAAATATGATGTAAAATGAGGTTAGTTCAACTCATTATGTCGATGCATCCATATACCGAGAGGGGGGTGATTTGTAGTTGGCACATGTCCTGCGATATTGCTTTAACATAATTGAGATGCATTACCCTGATAAGGTAATGCGGAAATTTAGCCTATCCTGGATTATATATAATATCAATCATCAAGATAAGCGTAAAAAGAATTAGCTGGTGATTCAAGTAATTTACTTAGATCCTTGCAATGCAAGGAGAGATTAGCTATTTATAAAGTGGCATTCAACAATTGATATAGTTATCTACGTGAGATGATATTTGCCCATAACACATCGGTTTATTGCATCTACATGGTAAAGTTTTTCTAGGCATTCACTTAATTCGATGCAATTTTGAGCTTTAATATCCGAGACAGAATTAATTGGTATACAATATTTTATATATATAACATTTATTAAATAATAGTTACTTTCCTTATAGATGATGGGTGCTAATTTTTTTATTTATTTATTAGATTTATTTTTTTATTACGAAGGCTTATAAAGTAGCATTCATTATCCATGAAGACATCCATGAGATGACACATGTTTGATTGTGTTGATTTTTTAATTATTTTGGGAGATGAATTGTAAATTTTGTTTTTAAATTGTGATTATTGTTGGGTTAGTTTATTTTATAGGGAGTTTAGAGGCAGAAAAAAACTTTCTGAACCACTTTTCTGGTGAGTTATGTGCCCAGGTGAGTTATGTGCCCACATGCAACTCGCGAGTAGTAGATGAGTTTTATAACTCACTAAACTGTGTTATTTTTTTTAATATTTTATAAATAATATTATTTAACTATTTTTTTCTGTTATGCTAATGTAAAAAACAAACAAAACAAAAACCCGTAAATTTGATTGTTAACTCTAAAAAGTCAAGAAGTGTCCTAAAATTGAAATTACAGGCCCAAGAAGTTACCCGAATGGAGGTCCTTTTCTCTCTTTTTTCACCCTTACAGATCAATTGATTATGATCAGGCACCGAAACTGTGCTTGAAAGGGTGAATTTATATGAAAATGATGAAGTACATTCATGTGATAATTTAAGTTAATTTGATAGACTATGAATGGAGCTAATGGCTTCTGTTCCATCTTCCAAATCATCAATAAAGAATCAAAACACCATTAAAGCATCCTGAATCCTGCCTTTAAGAACCTGAACCAAGCTAGATGTGGGTGTCGCCTTCTTTTTAATGCAAAAATTATAATGATTATACATGTCTGAAAGTAAAATATGCTGCTAATAGTTACATCTGCGACATGCTAACTTCAGCCATAAACATAAACCTGAATCTCCTGTAAGTACAAATTGACACATGATTGTAACTTGTGTAAGAAGAGGAGACGGGGATGCTTCAGCAGCATATTTGTTTAGAAAATCTAAAATACCAAGAAACGGAGAATAATTGCTATTTCAAAACACCAAAATGGATAGACATTTCTTACAGTTTCAACTTCCATCCATATTGGTACAAGTTCAACTCAATGTAGATTCGTTTCAGTCATAGGGTTCAACATTCCAACATGAGCGCTAATCAGATCACTCTCAGTTGGGGGCTCACTTCTGCTCCCTACATTTGCAGGTTTGCTCCTCCTTCGAGGTTCCCCTTCTCTATGATCATGACTTCCAGTTTTGTTTCTTTCTTTCTCTGAAGGGGTGTGAGGAGTTTCCCCTTCTCTATGCTCATGACTTTTAGTCCGGTTCCCTTCTTCATCCAGGGTGTAAGGAGAAGGTTCCCCTTCTCTATGATCATGACTTCTAGTTTGATTTCTTCCTTTCTCTGGAGTGTATGGAGAGCGCCTTGGGACTTCATATAGGGCTACACCTCTCCCACTGGTTTCCAACACGGCGCCTTCATCCTTTGACTGGATACTCTCAAGTAATTCAACCACCTGATTCATGAGGGGTCTCCCTTTCGGATTTTGGCTAAGGCATTGGGATGCCAAATTGGCTACTTTCATTGCAATTCTAGATGAGTACTGCCCTTCCATTCTGAGATCTAAGATTCTCAGAACCTTCTTGTTGTGGTTCAAGAGAGGGCGGGCCCACTCAACAAGGTTGTGTTCTTGGCTAGGCCTGCTCTTGTCCATTGCTCTCCTTCCAAGAAGCAACTCAAGTAGCACTACCCCAAACCCATAAACATCACTTCGAGCCGTTAAATGCCCTGCTCAGAAAATTATTATATAAGCTTAGTGGAACCATGAATTCTTATCAACGATCCCAGTTGAACATTAAATAGATTGACAATGTTTAATTTCCTATTGCAAATTACTTCATGTTTTCAGTACCAAATACAAACATCTTTCATAAAAAAACCACCACGTCGAGTCCTGGAGTATGAGAAACTTTAAAAATAGAAAATATCCATGCCTATCAATCCATCTGCAATCAGTCACTGTTTATGCACCGGAGAAAGTACAAGAATTTGATCCATTCGAACAAAATCCAATTCAAATTGGTTTTCTAATGCAATAAAATGAAAAGCTTCAACATTTATCCAATACCAAGACAACATTTATAACTATGCTTTATCTCTTTGCTTTGGAATAGAGAATAGGGATTCTTCAGTTTCAAAATTATCACCACAAATGGAATGATTACTGCAATATGTCACCAGACACTCACCAGTCATTACATATTCTGGAGCAGCATATCCATATGTCCCCATGACACGTGTTGACACATGAGTATGATCTCCCATCGGCCCGTCTTTTGCAAGTCCAAAATCTGAAAGTTTTGCATTAAAATCCTGCACATTGTTATTACACTATCAGCAACAGAACTAGGAAAATTTCCTCAAGCATGAACACTAACTTCGGGAAGACTTAACTTATGCATCTCATTTTGTATATGAATACTTCCCAAGCAAAAATTCTACAACTTCATCATGCATGAAACATGGATCATTTTTATTCTTTTCAGCAGCTTTCAAGGAAGCCACAATGTCGATGTAACAATGTATCACTAGAGGTAGACAAATTTTCAGCAAGATAAGGTCCAGTTGGCCAGTTATTTGAACTTCAAAGGGAGGAAACGGCACCAAGAGGAAGATGAATTTGTTTGATAAGTAACAACTACTGAAGCAAAGATAACTAACCGAATCCAGCAAGATGTTTGATGTCTTGAAATCACGGTATATGACAGATCTTTCTGCACCATGAAGAAAAGCAAGTCCTTTTGCAGCATCTAAAGCAATCCTCATTCTTTTTGACCATGTCAAAGTACAACCCACTCCTAACAAATAAAAAGGAAAAATAAAAACAATTGTCTTCTTCCAAAGGAGGAGGATTATTTCTCTGCTTAAAAATCATCAAGAGTAATCATAGAATAAAGAACATTGCGAGACAGCATAATCCAATACTAATACAAGAAATATCCACCTGGATAAAAATGTTCCTCTGTTTTTCTTTTCACTTTGGTGGCTAAAGACACCTCGACTATCTAATTATTATAGACAACTTGAACCATGAGATCAAACAAATCAGGCCTCCGTTGCTTAAAAAGTTGTGTCCATTTGCAAATCCATTCACATTATCTGTTGAGCCTCCATTTCAGTTCTGTTCTATGTTGTAATGCTCCATCCCATGGAGGTTTGCTTAGACTCATCATTGATGTTTTTTAAATGAAAAATGGCATCAAGCGGTTAAGTTATAGGAAACTAAATGGGAACATGAACCATTTGCAAAGCCCCCATAAATCATAATGATTCTAGACTCTACTAAGTTTATGAGATTTTAAGTGGCTATAAAGTATGTGACCTTACATATTTCCAAATGGAAAACATAAAAGCATCAGTGATCATATCATCAACAGTGCAAGCTACGGAATACCCTAATAGGTTTTATGTAGTTATTTAAAGATAGTCATGTTAAAATTTAGATCAGTCATATGCTTCTGAATTGATTAATTCTTTGCTAATGTATAAGATTCCTCACTACACTGTACACAAAACTTCACTCCCTATAGGCACCATAAATTCAAAATTTCAACAGCCACTTACTGCGAAAAAGATGCTTTTCCAGGCTCCCACTTGCCATGTATTCATAGACCAACAGCCTGTGTTCATCTTCACAGCAATACCCAATGAGCTTCACAAGATTTTGGTGACTGAGTTGACCTAAATAGTTGACTTCTGCCTGCAAAGCAAACAGGATACAATGAATACAAGCAACTAGATGCCATCTTTGACAGAATGGTTTACACAAGAAAAACAAGTTTACTTTTCGCCCAATGGCAAACAACTATGGTTTAACTATGTTGTACGTAACCAACAATACCAAATTGTAATGACTATCCAATTTCCTTCCCTCAAACAATAATGAGCATTCTCAAGAGATAGATATATACATATTGTTCTTTGATATCCCCATCTCCATTCTAACTAATAGAAGATTTCTCGCATCCAATTAGGTAAATTCATTTCTTGAGCACAGTGAAATATGAAATAAGATTTCAGTCTCTTTTCATTTCACTCTCGATTCTCAAATACATCCATATGAGTTATTATCCCACTGACACAAATCAAAAGATACATAACTATGTCTCCCAAATAAGCCTACTAAAAAATTCCTAATCCAAATTAAAAGAAAGTTGAGTCCATCAACTACCAGACATTTATGGAGGAAACGGTAAATAAGAAACCAGAGTTGATAATTAGTAACACCATAACTTAGAAAAGATAAATATTCTGAGAAAGTATGAAAAGATGAATACCAGCCATTCTCTGTCACCTTGTAACCCATCAGGATTAAGCTCCTTAATGGCAACATATGTGGTCTTGTAACCAGGCCTTACACTCTTGTCCAAGACTCCTTTATAAACAGCTCCAAATCCACCCTCACCAAGAATATAATCTGGTCGGAAATGCTTAGTGGCCAATGTCATTTCCTCGTATGTAAATATATCAACATTAACATAACCAGGACTATTACGAAGATCTGTGACATTCTTGTGAATTGAAGGGATGCTACTTGTTCTTTTGATCTCAACCACCTCCGGCCCATTTGATATAGTTGGAGAGTGATCGTAGTCGTGCCCTGCTTCTTCACAAGAACAGTTATAAATAAAATACTACACATTCACTTAACATGCACACAAATCAACAAACCCTAAACCTTTTGGAAAAGGACAATTGAAGTAGTATTCAACAAGTTAGAAACTTTTTATGAAATGTAAAGCTATTAAATATCGCAAATTAACAGAATACATCAACAAGCTACATCTCTTAATTTCCTAAATTGCCAAAGTCACGTTAATTCAAGCCAACATTAAACTGCATACAAACACTTTCAAGTTTACAATCAATGAATCCACTTCACTAAAATGCTCCATTTTGTTGCTCAAAACACCACTGGCATAACAACAAGACCAAGAAAAAACCAAATGAAACCCATTTCCTCAACTATGCCCAGAAAAAACAAATCAATGCACAAAGAAATCAAAAGGCAATAAACACAAAACACAACAAAAATAACAGACAAAAACTAAAAAAATGTGGACTTTAAAAGTACTACCTTGGTTTCCCTTAGAAGATAACCGCTGTCGTTCTTGTGGGATTTTGTCATTATCAGTACTGAAACAAATCCCCATTAATCTTGACCTTAGACCAAATCTTGATTTAATGCCTTTCATCTTCCCATTCACTACATTCCAACCCCACCCACATTAGTCTCTTTCCCAAAAAAATAAAAATGTATATTAAAAAAAACTCTCTTATTTGGTTGCTGTAACAAAAAAGCAAAACCAGTGAAATGAAAAAAAAGAGGAAATGTACGAATTTTCTCAGGGGACAAACAGGAACAGAACCAATAAGTTGTCAAGTTTCAAAAGGACAACAGGATAAAGGGGAAGAGAGAGAAAGAGAATGAAAAGGAAGTTTTTTGTGCCTTTTAAGAGAGAGAAAGAGCATGGTTGGTAATGAAATAATGAGTTTTGGTGATTTCTTGTAAGAATAGCCGCCAAAAACGCCAAAGCAAGCGGGCCCCATTTTGTAGGACCCAGCTTTTTAAGCCCTTAATTACTTATTATTTTTACGCAACCAGCACTCCTCCTCCTCCTCCTCCTCCTCCTCCCAATATTAATTAATTATACACTAATTTTGCCATTAAATTTCCATATTTAAGGAGCATTTTTTTCACTTCAGAAATTTTGCATTGAAAGCTCAGGTCGAGCTGCATAGGTGGACAACCCACCATGCCAAAGCCATACATATGGCGTTGGCATTGGTGGGTGAGTCCACCTATGCAGCTCGACCTGAGCTTCATCAATGGTGAGGTTTCACATTGTATGGTATGGCCATGTAGGAGATGTTGAATTTTTGTTTTTTTTTTTTTTTTATATAGAATGAAACCTGAAGACTTCTATTTTGGAATTTGGACTTTGGAGTACTAACTCATTTATTTTGATTATTTTATTACAAACAAAAGAAAAGAACATCATATATCACTGTCAAAATGCTGGTTTTGATTTAAATTATTATAAGTTTTTTTTTTTTTTTAAATAAGTTGTAGAATCAGAATGTATAAATTGTAATGTTAGTTAAATTCTTATAAGAATATGGCACAATACCCTTTACTATAAAATAACCTTTCATTCTCAGTTTTTTTTTTTTGTTATTGTTTTTAATTGAGTTTTTTTTTTAATTTTATTATTTAACGTTACGGTGATTCAAAATTGAGTTTTATAATTTATTTTAATTTGTTTTTTATAAGGTTATTATGGTTTAATGACCCGAATTACAAATTTAACAGGTTAATGTATTGGATCAATCCAATATATTATCGTTTTAATATTAAAAAAATATTTGTCTAATATATTATTGTTTCAATAATTAAAAACAATATTATCTAATATGCATCAAATTTTAAGTTCATGATTTTTATTTTTTATGATACTACATATTAGCAACGCTTGATGCGGGCCAATTTTTTTACCTTAAAAAAACATTTGATTCGACTCATAGTTTGATGCAGACCAGTAATATAGTATTTCTCTAATCTCAAAATAAAATTATCCGTTAACCCATTTGAATGTTTTTTTATATAAAAGATTGTAATTTGAGGTTTTACAAAAACAAAAGTATCTTAGATAGATTTTTTGAGATTTGTTTTATATAAGGAGATATAGTAATTGTCCCAAAAAAATATTAAAATGGATCAAGTAATCAAAATATACTAAAAGATGTTAAGATAAAGATTTTGAAAATTGAGTTTCAGGAGGCAATTTATTTGTGCAAAACATATAATTTAATTGATACATATAATATCTAACTAGTCTAGGTGCATATGTTTCACTGTGTGATCGAATTACTTTTTTAATGCAAGAAAAGATTTTCAATTGCCAAAATGGGGTAAAAACTGACAAAAAAAAAAACCAGTCATGATGGCTTTGAGTTGACTTGATAAACTTGTAACCATAATAATTAGAATGGAGCAAACCTGGGATATCTTGTTAAACTCGGAGTCCAAATCATGAGATTCAATTAACTTGATAAAAAAATAAAGAGTTATAAAGCCTTTGTTTAAAAAAAAATTATGTTAACTTTTCAAACTTGTGACTCAGGTCATTAGATCCAAATACATCAAATCTGAAAAAACCATGAAATCTAATTCTCAATCAGTCAAATATTGAATGATGAGATTGAAAAAAGAATTTTAATTTTGTAAAAGGATTAAAAAAATAGCATTTAAAAGAATGAGGATCAAAATTGAAAAACAAGATAAATTTTATATTTGATTGAAGGGTGAAATTGAAAAGAAAAATTAATTTAGTAAAAGGACCAAAAATACTCAAAATAATAAGGATTAAAATTGTCATAAAAATTAAAAACAATGTTTTTATTGAAGGGTAATATTGAAAAGAATAGTAACTTTTACAAAAGAAACAAGAAAAAAAATCATAATCAAATCAATTAGATCAAATTAAAAAACATAATACCATTAATTTGAATTAAAGAATGAAATTGAAAACCAATAAATCTTTTATGAAAGAGCCAAGAAAAAAAAGTAGATATAAAAAAAATAAGGACCAAATTGAAGAATATAATATATGATAAATTGTGATTGAAGGATGAAATTAAAAACAAATAAATTTTTTACAAAGGGGCCAAAACCAAAAATTAAAAATCAAAAGAATAATAACTAAAGTTGAAATACTGACAACAAGAAGAGTCAAACTGTATTTCTTGTGAGGATGAGAGAAAAAAGAAAAAAAATGACCTACCAGAAACAAATCGGACCACCATTAGAGACACGTGTCGTGAAAAAAAAGAGGACATGATATTGTTTCTAATGACAATACAGAAAGTGCATTTTGGACACTAGAAGACATCATACGTGTTCCTTAAAGTGTGTTGACGTCTCCTACTTATCTCTGGGTGTCGTAAACTCACTTGTCCTTTGGTTTTTTCAGTCAGGTACCAAATTGTCCTTTATATGAAATGTTAATATCGAAAAAACCATTTGGAGAAAAATGAAAAGACACCTTCAGGCTAAGTTTGGTTTTTT
>Ga0325405_1003447_pt1 | contig 16263 bp, 10 predicted proteins | sample PopdelMetagenome_21_FD_205663 | JGI IMG/M metagenome (GOLD analysis project Ga0325405, IMG submission 205663) | Populus deltoides microbial communities from Bellville, Georgia, United States - Xylem-Control-R2 | ecosystem: Host-associated > Plants > Phyllosphere > Stem > Wood/Secondary xylem...
TCGGTTGTAAAATCTATGAAGAGAATTTGAAAATCTTACAATGAAGGATAATGAGTTTGTTAAAGATTTCTCTTCAAGAACCATTAAAATCATCAATCAAATAAAAAGTTGTGGAGACAATGTTTCTGATAAAAGAGTTATAGAGAAGATTCTTAGAAGTTTACCATATAAAATATAGCATATAGTTGCTGTTATTGAAGAAACAAAAGATCTGTCAAGGCTTACAATTTATGAATTGATAGGATTTCTTGAAGTACATGAAGAAAAAGTAAACTAGTATAGCAAATAACCAATGGAGCAGGCATTTCAGATCAAAGCAAATTTTTTTGATTGGAAAGCAACAAGATTTCATCAAGATTAGAGAGGAGGAAAATCATTTTTCAGAAAAAAAAAAAAGAACATATGGAAGAGCAAGTGAGAGTCAGAATCGTAGTAGAGGTAGAGGTAGAGGTAGAGGTAAAGGTAGAGGTAGAAGCAGAGGAAGAGGAAGAACAATCTTTCTGCTAAGAGGAAACATCAATTCATATTGCTTTATTTGTAAAATTTTTGGTCATGAAAGTCGAGATTGTTTCTTCAAATGTACTAGATGTAAAAATTCCTCACATTCAGATAGAAACTGTTAGCACTAAGAATAGGAAAATGGAAATAGAGAGAACAATGCAACAAACTTTTCAAAGAAAGAAGATTAGCTATTCTATTCCTGCATGAATGTAGAACACAAAAGAGAAGAAGTCTGGTATCTTGATAGTAGTTATAGTCATCATATCACTAGTGATTGCTCAAACTTTGAAACTCTTGATGAAGCTTATTCTTCTCATATTGAACTTGGTGACAATAAGAGGGTGGAAATCAAAAGAAGAGGTGATGTTGCAACTTGCAATCCACTCCAATGAAGATAACAAAAAAATGTATTTATAATGTGTCTTACTCTCCTAGCATCGGTCAAAATCTGTTGAGTGTAGGATAAATGATGAGAAAAGGTTATAAGCTGATTTTTTTATGAAGAATAATGTGAGATTTATAATAAGAAAATAAATTAAAGAATAGTTATTGTCAAGATGAATTCTAATAATATTTTTTCTTTAAACATGAAATCACTCCATAATGTTGCTTTGAGAAGTGAACATGTTAATCAATCTCATCTTTGGCATTTAAGATCTGAATTATAATGGCTTGCAATTGTTAAAGCATAAGAATATGGTTTTTTTGTCTTCCTTTTGTTTAGAACCAAGTTGGAATCTGTAAAGAATGTGTGTATGGAAAAATGCATTGTTTTCCATTTCTAAAGACAGCTTGGAGAGCCAATGCATCTCTTCAATTAGTACATGCAGATATTTATGGCCCTACTTGAACTCCATCTATAAGTAACAAGAGATATTTCTTACTATTTATTGATGACTATTCTAGAATGATATGAATTTATTTTTTTGATAAAAAATCAGAAGCATTCTTTATTTTTATGCAATTCAAAGCTCTTGTAGAGAAACAAAGTTTGTGCTAGATGAAGACTCTAAGGACATATCATGAATGAGAATTTATTTACAACCCTATTCTTGATTATTGCAAAGAGAATGGTGTTCAAAGACAACTTACTGTCTAACATACTCTTCAGCAGAATAGAGTTGCAGAAAGGAAGAATAAAACTATTAAAGAAATGACAAGAAGCATGTTAAAAGCGAAAGGACTTCCTAATAAGTTTTGGGCTAAAACTATCAATATTACAACTTACATTCTTAATAGATCTCCAACAAAGAAAGTTTGAAATCAAACTCCATTTGAATCATGACATAAACAAAAGCCTGATATCAGTTATATGCTCTTATTCCTTCTCAAAACAGAGACAAGTTTGATGAAAAAAAGGGAGAAACTTATCTTCATTGGCTATAATGATGAATCAAAAGGCTTTCGACTCTTCAATCCTAAAAAAGATCAATTACTTCTTTCTAGAGATGTTAATTTTTTATGAATATGCAACTTGGAAATGGGAAGATACAGTCAATCTAGAATCAACAACACTGGAGTAACTTGAAGCTCTAAAGCAATCTGATGTTTCCAATGCTTCTTCTTAAAATGGAAACTATCAGAATAGTTCTTGCCTTATCTGCAAAACTTCAATTGCATGTTTTTCAACTTGATGTTAAGTTAACATTTCTTAATGGAGAATTGCAGGAAGAAGTCTATGTTGAGCAACCCTTATGATATGAATTAAAAAGAAAAGAAGAAAAAGTTTACAGACTTTATAAATCTCTTTATGGATTAAAACAGGCACTAAGAGCATGGAATAACAAAATTGATATGTATTTTCATCAAAATGGATTTGAAAGAAGTCAATTTGAACCATCACTCTATGCGAGGAAAAAGGGAGAAGACTTTCTAATAAATTGTCTCTATATTGATAATCTAATATAAACAAGAACAAATAAAGATATGGTTGCAATGCTATGATGAAAGAATTCAAAATGTCAAATCTTGTATTGATGAGATATTTTCTTGGCATTCAAATAAAGCAATCTCCAGGGAAAATTTTTATTTTACAAGAAAAGTATGTTGCATATCTTTTCAAGAAATTCAATATGTTATAATATAAACCAGTAGGATCTTTTATGGTAGCAAATGAGAAGTTACAACAGAATGATTATAATGGATAATGTTACTGCTGAAAATTCAAGAGAATCTGTTATCGATACTTCCGCTGTTCCTATCCTAAGGATACACACACACACACACACACGAGAGGGAAGAGTTAATTAATTGTGTGTGCATATCAGTGTTAATATTTAATATGATATTAAACCCATAAATCTCCAACGAGAACAATTCAAATCCGATCATGTCTTCATCTTCACATCAAAGCCAAAATCTCAGTCCCAACACATTCCCCTCCTCTAAATCTGGAAAATCTTTAATTGCTCTAAATATCACTGCACAAATCAACAAAAAATTAACTCTGTCCACCTTCCCACAATGGCGTGCTCAATTTGAAGCACTGCTGATTGGCTATGACCTACTTGATTATGTAAACGGCGACATTCCTTACCCTTTAACTGATCTCAGTTCCTCTGCAAACCTAAATAAAACACATTGGGTCCGACAAGACAAACTCATTCTCAGCGCTATCCTAGCCTCTACATTGCCAAAGATCACCCCTCTAATAGCTACTCCAAAAACATCTCAATAAGCCTGGCAAAAACTTCACACCCTTTATGTTAGCCAGTTCAGAACTAGAGTCATGCAGCTCAAGGAGGAGCTTACTTTAATTCAATAAGGAAATAGAACAATCACTGACTATCTGCACACTGTGAAGACGTTGGCAAATGAAATTGCCATTATCGATCAACCACTCTCGAATGACGATCTTACGCTCCACATCCTTCATGGACTGGGAGCCGACTTCAAAGAGATTGTTGCTCCCATTTGCGCACAAGAGAATTCCCTGACCTTTGAAGAATTACAAGATCTTCTAATAGGTCACGAAACTTACCTGCTTCTCCTAGAAGTTGCAACTTAGCAGCTAGTAGTCTCTGCAAATCACACAACTTGTATAAAGTAGAGTCCACACGAAAGTTACTCCACCAAGTGTTTCAACAAAACCAATGGGCAATCCCACTCTCCAATTAAAAACCATAAAAATTGATTGATCTCACATGGCCAACCTCGTTCTCCAACTTATCCACTAGAAAATATTTGGGCCTCTTATGGATCCAACCAGCCAAATAGATTAAATCATCGCTATTAACCCCGATGCCAAATATGTGACCACTTAGGACATACCACAAAGACCTATTCTCAATTCAACTCCAACACAGCCACGATTAACTCCACTCAGACATCCAGTGCCATGGAAAAACCTTGGCTCCTTGACTCAGGGGCTTCTCATAATATTACAAATGATCTTGCAAATCTCACTACACAATCAGAATATGATGGCACTGACGAAGTAATTTTCGGCGATGGTTCAGGTTTGTAAATTTCTCACACTGACTCTTTATCCTTACAATTTTCTAAGAAAACTTTTTGTTTACCTGATAAACTATGCGTTCCATATCTATGTAAAAATTTAATCTCAGTTCACCATCTGTCAAAACACAGCGATGTTTTTGTTGAACTTCATCCTTTCTATTTTTTGGTGAAGGACAAACACATAGGAGTGATTCTACTAAGAGGAACATGTAACAATGGTGTATATGCCTTCCCGAAACTAATGGTGTCACCCTTTTCTAAATTTCTTGCTTTAGCTTATGAAAGAACTTCCACCAATGGCTGTCATAAACGTCTTGGACATCCTTCTCAAAAAATAGTTGCTCAACTAGTCAAGAATTTTTTTCTTCTAGTTTCATCTTCCAAACTCTATTCCTTATGTAATTTTTGCTTTATTAATAAAGCACATCAACTTCCTTTTCATCAAAATAGTCTCACGAGTTAGGCTCTACTTGATTTAAATTACACTGATGTGTGGGGACCTGCCTCTTCCACTGGCATTGATGGTTCTCACTATTATGTCATCTTTGTAGATCATTTTAGCAAATACATCTGGTTCTATCCAATGGTCAAAAAGTTTGATGTCTCGATAATCTTTCCACATTTCAAAAAATTCATTGAAACACAACTTCAAACAAAGATAAAGTCGCTCTATTCTGATAATGGTGGCGAATTCATTACTTTACGATCAATTTTCTTAACTAGTGAGATAAGTTATTATACCATCGCCCATTATACCCCATAACAAAATGGTGTCACTGAATGTCGATATCGTCATCTTGTTGAAACAAGTCTAACATTACTTCATGATGCCAAACTTGATCATTCCTACTGGCCATATGCGTTTCACATAGCCTCATATCTCATTAATCATCATCCTACCCCTCTCTTGCAAAATCAATCTTCTTTTGAATATCTTTTTGGTCAGCATCCAAATTACCTTAAACTAAGAAAATTTCGGTGTCTCTGCTACCCTCTTACTCGTCCATACATCACCAACAAACTTCAACCAAAATCTCGCCCTTGTGTTTTTCTAGGCTATTCTCAAACTCAAAATGCATACAAATGCTTGGATGTCACCACTAACAAATTATTTCTCTCCTGTCATGTTCTATTCGATGAAAACCAGCATGTTCCTCCAATCCCACCTGATGTGTCCTTGCAGTAATTGTCCCCCTCCCCCTCGCCTCATTTTGTTATTGTCCAATGCCCACCATCAACCATTGTGTCTTCACATACGTCTCCATTAGTTCCACAGGAAGGTGACACTACCATTGCTGCTTCTCTCTTAAGTAATATCTCCACCACTTCATCTCAGTTCATATCACATCCTTAACGTGCAATCCCTCACCTTCTGTCCTGCCCTTTCCTTCCCCTCCCAACCATCCTTAAACCAATGACTCTACTCCCGTTGCATCACTATCCCATGTTCACCCTATGATCATCAGGTACATGAATAATATTTTTAAACCCAAACAACTCAACCTTGTGGCTAAACACCCCCTCTCTAAGACCATCGAACCGTCTAGTGTCACTCAAGTTCTTTCCAATCCACAGTGGTGGGAAGCCATGTGCTCTGAACTTACAGCCTTAATGCAACATGACACTTGGGAATTAGTTCCTTGCTCTGCTTCCTCAAAACCAGTAGGGTGTAAATGGATTTTTCAGGTAAAGCATCATCTGATGGTTCCACTGACAGGTTTAAGGCTTGCCTTGTTGCCAAGTGTTATAACCAACAGCCGGGTTTGGATTACATAGATACATTCAGCCCTGTAGTTAAACCTGCAACCATTTGGTCTGTTCTGTCCATTGCTGTTATGCATGGCTGGAGTTTACGACAGATGGATGTCCACAACATATTCTTACATGGTGATCTCTCTGAAATAATTTTTATGATTCAACCACCTGGGTTCAAAGATCCATCAAAACCAAATCATGTGTGTCGCCTCAAGAAAGCCATTTATGGTCTCAAACAAGCTCCCAAAAGCTTGGTTTACCGCTCTTAAGATCGTTATCACTCATCTACATTTTCTTCAATCCAAGGTGGATCCATCCCTCTTTATTTATTTGACTAACTCTCTCAAATGTTATTTATTGGTTTATATTGATGATTTGGTCATTACAGGCAACAATCCAGTCTTCATCGCCGATGTCATTCGACACCTTAGTACCCAATTCCATGTAAAAAACTTGGGCGATCTACATTTCTTTCTGGGAATCGAGGTGATCCCAACCCATGTTGGCCTGTTCCTAATACAATATAAGTACATTCATGAGCTTCTATTGTAAACCCCCGGTTATAATTTTTCTAAGTTATTAAAATATGATAAATTTAACCAATAGTAAAATGGGTTAAATTAAATTAAAGAAACTTAAATCAAGATAAAAATAGTGAAATTAATGAAAATAAAAGTGAATATAGTACTAAATTGTTGAAAAGAAAAATATTTATGGGGATAAAATAAATATATAAGACCAAGAGAGGTCAATATTCAAATAACATAAGGTTAGGAGTTTATGTACAAATGATAAAAAGGGATGGGGATAAATTTGCAATTAACAAGATGATAGCACTATAAATATCTTTTTATTTTCTCTCTTGGAGTGACTTGCGAGAGCAAGAGAGAGTTTAGAGAGAGGCTGGAGAGAAGACGTATTGATGGCAAAAAATCCGATAGCTATAACTCCACCTTCCACCGTTGGATCAGAACAATATTCGGATATATTGTTCTCCTCCTTGTTGTGTACATTATCACTAGAGGTATCTTTTATATCAGTCCCTGTTTGAGAGATATCGCAGGAGGAAAATTTCAGGGGAAATAGACTTCTGGATAGTCTTCGTCGCTGATTGTTTTCCCATCAGGACACCGTTGGATCAGGCTATAATTTGGATATGTTGTTCTTTCTAATGTTGTCTAGATTCTGAACAATAGAGATCAGGAGCAAACACTCGGTATAGAGATCAGGAATAATAGAGGTCAGTTTGGTTAAACCCATGTTTATGAAAATTTCACCATCTAATGAAGTTGATATTTGGATATGTATACTCATAATAATGCATTATAACTTGACCGTATGGATTGTTTGAAATATTATTCGTTTGTTATTTATGGTTGATTGAAAATGTTGTCAAAATTGGTTTTGTGTGAACTAAAACAACCATAAAATTAAATGGAAATTAAGCATTAGAGAGACTTAATTTTTAAGAGACCTTGGAGCTGCTGTGACAGCCCTGAAAGTGTATGTTTAGGGTGGTAAATACCTCTTCAAAATCAAAAGTAAAAGTAAAAATAAAAATAAAAATGTATAAGGTTATTGTGTTTGTTATCCTAATATCTAAGGATAACTCAGAGTGATATAGAAAGCTAGCCACATGAGTGGGGGCAAGGAAAGTTAGCCGACCATATAAAGAGCAAAGAGAAAAATGGGGAATTGTGGTTTTCCTTAATGAATTTATTATAATAGGTTGTTTTTTTTTATGTGAATGTATGTGTGAATTGAATGAAATTAGCATGAAAAGAATGAGGGAACTCTTGTTTCCTTAAGGCCATGCTTTCGATCAATTATGCATCAAAGGGGGAGGATGTTTAATTTGACATATTTAGCTTAATGACGTGTATTTAATTGTGCTAAAATGAAAAAAAAAATGCATGTTGAGATGTCAAGGATTGTGTTTAGAAGAATATTGTTCAGAAAGTTTGTAAAATCGATAAGAATGTTTTATTTTGACGTTAAAAGGGAAGATTGAAATAAATAAGATAAATTGGCTCTTAAAAAGATATTTTTGACACTCTTAAATGGTATGTGATATGGCTAGGGGTTGAGATAAAAGAGAAAAAGTTAAATTATGGATGTTGTGTGTAAATGGAAAGGTTGATGAATCTGGAGAGATTTGTCTCCTAACTTTTAGAGAGAATTTGAGTAGGAGGATGAGAGAATTAAGATCAGGTTCTTTATAATAATTGTAGTTTTGGATGTTATCTAATTAAGGAAATTGGTCTTGCTCAATTTGGAGCTGTAGAACTCCAGTTATGGGTCACTATCTGAAACTGGGTCATGATTAACTCTGTAAAGCAGTAAGACTGATTAGTTGATAAGCAATTTTGACTACCTTAGAGGTAGAAATGAGTTCTTCTTCCTTCGGAGAACATGTAGCCTCGTGTCTTAGCTTTCCAACGAGACCACTCTCATTTGAAACAAAGTTTTATAACTCTAGATATAGTTAAAAATCTGAGGAGAGGTCGGACAGTAATAACTCAATGTCAAGACAGTAACAGTTGGCAGTGATAGTCCAATGTTTGTTGATGAGCAATTTTAACTGTCTTAGAGGCAGAACTGGGCTCTCCTTCCTTCAGAAAACTTGTAGCCTCGTGTCTTAGCTTTCCAATGAGACCAATCTCGCTTGAAACGAAGCTCTATAACTCTAGATATAGTTAAAAAAATAAGGAGAGATTGGACAATAACAATTCAATGTCAAGACAGTAACGGTTGGACATTAACAGTTTAATGTCTAGACAGTAACAGTTAGACAGTAATAGTTCAAGATTTAAATAGTAACAGGTCAAGATTTTAATAGTAACAGTTCAAATATAAAGAAAGGAATGATAACTATGGTTGGATAAAGGATGACAACATTAATGAGTGTAATGAGAAAAATGTAAAATATAAAGAAAGAAAATATTGAAAGAAAGATCTATTAGTTATTGATATGATTATTATAAAACATATCGTTGAATGAAGAAAATTTATGAGATGAGCCTGTGATTGTAGGAGGGACCACCGGTGTGGTGCAATAACAACAGCAAGGGAGCACGAGTAGAGCTTCTACAACAGATAGGTGATCCTCACCTAAGCTTTTTAGTTAAATTCAAGAATTTAATATGTTAATAATGTGAGATGCGAATTGGCAACGTTGGATATTATGTGAAATGATGGAAGTTGGTGTAATGATGTTATTTTGAATAGTATTATGAATGTATGTGTGTGTTCAAGATGAATTACCCTTGTGTGCATTGCCAAATGATAGGAGTACCACTAACAAAGAAAATATGAGAAGTGTAATATGTGTTTCGACTAGCGTATGTTAGGATCCCAGGTAAGAGGATCACCATGTATTGGCCAGCATATATTTAGTATATATAGGATCCCGGGTAGGGGGATCACCTTGCATTGACTCCTACGGGGTGATGATGATACCATGAAATTGGTATCAGTAATGTGTTAAGCGAAAATGATCATGGTTGATCTTATGAAATCTTGAATGGAGGTTGATAATGAAAATGGAAACTGTTTTTAGTAATTGAAGAAGAAAGAGTTTCTAATGAAAACCAGAAGGGAGAAGTGAATAAAATATGAATGCATGTTTGTCTTCTTAAATTGTTGGATATTTGTGTTGCTATATTATTATGATTTTCATGTTTCAATAATATGTCTTTTGTTCCAGAACCATCGCATGCACGACAAGAGTAGATCCTCGCTTATGTTCACTTTTTATAGTTTAGGTTCTAGGGAGTATACCCTTGTATTTTGTAATATTACAACTTTTATATAACTTAATTTGTATAATTGATGTTTAAACTTGAATAGATGAACTTAATTCTGAAATTCATATAATCATGTTTCATGTACGCGTGTTTATCTCATTTATTCCCCAATAATGATATTTGTTGTTTAATGTATGTTATATATGTTGTGGTTGTGATGATGATGATGTTTGTGGGATTGAGACCCATGATGATTGGTTCGTGATTGAGTTAAAAGATGTAAGATATTAGAAGTGTAAACAGGGTATATGTCAATAACTTGGGAACTTCTGGTATAGGGGAGACTCTGTTGAAATTTCAGTGGAAATTTTGATAGACTTATATACAAGAACTGGAAAAAAAAAATTACATGTATTTTTACGTACCAAATCGTAGGAAAGTAACTATAATCACATATGAAAGTGTGGGGCATTACATCTATCCCATGGAAATATATTGGGTGCTAAAGATGTATCTGCTCTCCTTTCAACTAGTCATTCCTTTCACTTACAGGATAGCACAACACCCACGGATAGCTCTCTGTTTCGCAGCATTATCGAGAGCCTTTGATATCTCTCATTCACATGTCTAGATATTTGTTTTGCTGTCAACAAACTTTTACAATTCATGCACAAACCATCTCAAAATCACTGGATTGCAACAAAACATCTCCTGTGTTATTTGAAGCAAACCATCTTTTATGGCATTCAAATCTCTAAAGTTGTTACTCTTGCCTTTAATACTTTCTCTGATGCTGACTTGCTGGAAACCTCGATGACTGAACCTCCACTTCTGCCTATATATATTTTCTCAGGGTTATGCTAATCTCTTGGAAATCAAACAAACAAAGAGCAATTGCTCGCTCTTCTACAAAAGTTGAATATCGTGCACTAGTAAATGCTGCCTCTGAAACTCAGTGGCTGCAGATCCTATTCACTGAACTTAGTCTCTTATTTCCACAGACTCCAATGCTGTTGTGTGACGTTCTTGGTGCTACATATCTAAGCTTCAATCCTGTCAATCACACGCGCATGAAACACATTTAGATTGATCTTCATTTTGTACATGATCTGGTCAGTCAAGGGCGCCTTCAAGTCTGACATGTGCACACACAAGACCAGTTAGTCGATCTGCTTACCAAATCTCTATCCCAATAAAGAACGCGATATTTGTGTAGTAAGATTAATCTGCTTAATGGCATCACAATCTTGAGGGGGCATATAATGGATAATGCTACTATTGGAAATTCAAGAGAATCTGTTACCGATACTTTTGTTGTTTAAATCCCATTACAACTCTGATTTGATGTAATCCTATCTTAAGGATGAAGTTTAGCTTCATCCAAAGTCTTGCCTACATTGGACTTCTATAACCACTGTATAACTAGTATGTGTGTGTGTGTGTGTGTGGAACATGTAAACTAAATAATATGAGAGGGAAGAGTTAATTAATTGTGTGTGCATATCAATGTTAATATTCAATAATGATAATGCCGCTAAGGTGGATCCACAGATTTTTTAAAGTCTTGTTGGATCTTTAATCTATCTCTCAAATTCAAGACTTGATATATTGTTTTCAGTTAGTATTATTTCTGATTTATGGAGGATCCTAACAGACTTTATTTTGCAGCAGCAAAAAGAATTCTACGATATCCTTTAAAGAGATTTCAACCATTAACTAACATTTACAACCCTTGTCATGTTGCTTTCTTTCTAGGTGAACCTTAAAATTTTAAAGAAGTAATAAGAAAAAAAGAATGAAGGAAAGATATGAATAAGAAGATGATAAGTATTGAAAAGAATCAAACATGAAAGTTAGTTGATCTAAAAAAAAAAAAAAAACAAGAAGGTAGTGGGCTTAAAATGGGTGTTCAAGATTAAATACAATGAGGATAACAATATTCTGAAGCATAAGGCTAGAATTGTTGCAACAGGCTCCTCACAACAGCATGGAGTTGATTTTACAGAAACCTTTATGCCTATTGCAAGGATTGGAAACAATCAGAATAATTATTGCCTTATCTGCAAACTTCAATTGTAGGTTTTTTAACTTGATATTAAGTTAGCATTTTTTAATAGAGAATTGCATGAAGAAGTCTATGTTGAGCAGCCCCTAGGATATGAATTAAAAGGAAAAAAAAAGAAAAAGTTTACAGACTTTATAAAGCTCTTTATAGATTAAAACAAGAACTAAGAGCATGGAACAACAAAATTGATCTATATTTTCATCAGAATAGATTTGAAAGAAGTTAATCTGAACCATCACTCTATGTGAGGAAAAAAAAAGAAGACTTTCCAATGAGCTGTCTCTATGTTGATGATCTAATATATGCAAGAACAAGTAAAGATATAGTTGCAGAATTCAAGAATGCTATGATGAAAGAACTCAGAATGTCAGATCTTGGATTGATGAGATATTATCTTGGCATTCAAGTGAAGCAATATCTAGGGAAAATTTTTATTTCATAAGAAAAGTATGTTACAGATCTTTTCAAGAAATTCAACATGTCACAATGTAAACCAGTAGCATCTTTTATGGCATCAAATGAGAAGTTACAAAAGAATGATAGTGTTGCTAAAGTGGATTCAAATATTTTTCAAAGTCTTGTTGGATCTTTAATCTATCTCACAATATTAAAACATGATTTACTGTTTTCAATAAGTATTATTTCCAGATTTATAGAGGATCCTAGTAGACTTCATTTTGCAACAACAAAAAGAATCCTGCAATATCTTTGAGGAAAAAAGGATCATGGAATCCTGTATAAGAAACAAAAAGATAACAGGTTGATTGGTTTTTCTAACAGTGATCGAGCTGGAAGCTATGATGATAGGAATAATAAATATGGTTATGTGTTTTGTCCAGGAACAAATATAATTTCATGATGCTCAAAGAAATAGAATTCTATAGCATTGTCTTCTGTAGAAGCAGAATACATTGCTACAAATGAAGTGGTATGTCAGTCAGTGTGGTTGAGAAGTATTCTTTTTGATTTGCAGTAAAAAGTCCTTGATCTTACTGTTATATTATGTGATAACATGTTAGCAATTGCAATGACCAAGAATCCAGTTTTTCATGCAAGATCAAAACATATAGAGTTAAGACATCATTTTATCAGAGACATGGATAGCAAGAAAGAGACACAATTGAAGTTTATCAATACAAATAATCATTCTGCAGACGTCTTTCGAAAGCTGTTCTAGTTAAAAAGTTCCAACAATTCAAGGAGTTTCTTAAAAATACAAATCAAGAGGGAGTATTAAAATTTAATTTATAATTTTCAATGTCATTAATTGTTAGCTTTAATGAATCAACGTTCTCTTGGTTTTTCTTAGATAGAAGAGATTTCATTAAATTAGTCCTTGTTATATAGAGTACTCCTCCATTCTGTTTTTGTATTGAAGAAAAGAAGAATAATAAAAGACATCTTTTGTATTGCTCTGTAGGTCTACCAATTATCTCATACAAATCTTCTTCATTTTTGTTTCTGCAATCTGTTTCCAACAGAAGCAACCAGGACCATTGATTTGTAATTGGAAGCAAATGAAAAAGGAATTCCAATGGAATAATCAAGCTAGGATGTCACAAGCCATGGATACGCAGACAATTCAATCTGCGCCCTTAGAAACCACTACTAAAGAAATAAGGCAAGGAGGCTCGGTTTTCGCACTTTGTTTGCAGACAACGGAGCAAGAAAATCAGCTACAAGTTCATGAGGACATGCAGCCCTGACTAGAAGCCTATGCTGATGTTTCCAAGAAACCCACAGAGCTCCCTCCGGCAAGGGAAGCCGCCGAGCCAGTTAAGGTGCGGCCCTACAGCCATGCCTATTTCTACAAAAGCTAAAATTGAAAACCAATTCCTTGACGTGCTAAAAGTGGGGCTCATCAGACCTAGCTCCGATTAAAAAGAAAGATGGCGACTGCCGCTTTGACACTGACTTTTAGATCCCTCAATACGGTCACCATTAAATATCGCTTTACTGTGTCTATAGTTGATGAAAACTTTATGTACTTGTATATTTAAAGCGTCTCTTGAATTAGGTTGTAATTTTTTAAAATATTTTTTATTTTATATTAAAATAATATATTTTTTTATTTTTTTAAATTATTTTTGATATTAGTATATCAAAATAATTTAAAAATACTAAAAAAATATTAATATTTTTTAAAAAAAGAGATATTCTTTTTAAATTGAGAAAGAGAGTTTTTTTTTTTCATTCGAAGATAGTCCGAAATAAATATAATGTGTTAAATTAATTGTTATATAAAATATAATAATTTTTTTACCTTTATTGCTATTAAAAATAAATTTTAATAAATAAAATCTTAATTTATTTACAAATAAAAAATATTTTAAAAAATATTGAAATTTCAAACACGTGAGATAATTTTCTTCGGTTTAAGAAAAGACAGTGGTATTTGGGATAAGACAGGTAACTAAACAGTGTGGACAACAACTATTTACATCAACTGATCCGAACCAGAATCCAAGGGCCAAGATCTTCTGTTTCAGGTACGCGAGATGTACATAATACATTTAACATTAAAAACATTAAAAAAAACAAAAAAACAAAAAAAAAACACACACACGTGTGATTCTGATTTCTTTTGGTTTATCTCTTTATTTTTACGCAGTTTATGTGAGAGAATTAATTGGTATATAAGTAGTGTACTTGTGTACAACTTTCAACCATCCTCCTCCTTCCTCTCTCTGCCCCATAATTCTCTCACATAAACTGCAAAAAACTAAAGAGAAGCCAAAAAAAACCGGAAACACATACACAGGTGTGTGTGTGTGTGTGTGTGTGTGTGTGTGTGTGAGTATGAAAGGTGTTTCTGCTAGGATATACACGAAGATGAAAGAATACTGGAGCAGGAGAGGGTACGAGAGGATAAATGGGTCAGGTCGGACTCGGAGGAGTTGGCCGGTGGAGCTGGGTTCGGTTAGCACTACTTCAAGGAGGAGGAGGAGGTTTGCTTGGCGGATCAAGGTCAAGCCGAAGCTTAAAGCCTTGAAAATGTCTTCTCCAAAGAGGTTTTTTGTCTGGCTACGGGATGCCTACGTGAAGATGATGCTTGGGATTGCTAAATCCAGGGCGATAGGTACTGGAGGGTACGGCGATGGGATTGGTGCCTTTGGTGCCCGCCCAATCAAGGAGTATGATGAGAAGATGATCATTGAGATCTACAAGTCGCTGGTGATGGCACAGGGTCAGTTGGTGCCACGCGATGCACCCACGCTTGGCTCCATGCCTAAACTTACTGCTATTGCAGAGTAGATGGCGTGGAGGGTTTTTTTTTTTTTATGGACGAATAAATAAATCAATCCAGAATCAGATTGTTAATTGTTCCATAAATTTCCCAAAGGAAGAGGGAAAAGAATTATAATATAATGTCCTCTTTTTCTACACCGATATATATTCTTTTAATTAATTGCACTAATTAAGATTAATTTCTCAGTTGGCAATAAAACTACTTTTTTTAGCCATCTCTCACTTTTTCGGATCCACAAAGAAAATAAAATATCTTTTGTAGTGTTTTACTATGGGTTAGAAGTATCAAGCATTCTTCGTATTACTTGTATAATTAGTGAATATATATATATATATATATATATATATATTATACAAGGTTTTATTCTATTTATAAATTAATTTGAAATAATTTTATTTTAAGATTTTTTTTTAAAAAAAAATAATATCATTTTAATTTTTATATAAAAAAATTAAACTATATTTTTACATGTTTTGACGACATTAATGATATTAATTTTTTTTCAATTTAATTTAAAACTTGCAATAAGTAAATTCCAGGGATCCCATAATTAAACTGCGGGACGATTTGAGCTTGCACAATGGTTGTTAGAAATCTCGAAGATTGGAAACTTCACAAAACATGTTCTGCACGCCTGGATGCCAAATCCATTCATAATCTTGGTGCCTTCGGCATCGTTTTATAAGAGTCAATTTATAAATAGAATAAATATAACAAGAAAAAAGTATAAAAATACACATGAATCTTAGTAGTGCATCCCAAGTAATGGAGTGGTCAATGTACTTTTTAATACACATGATTCAACGATTCATTTGTATTTTTTTTTATTTTTTTTCCCTAGTGTTTATCATTCTTTCATAGATATTTGGATCAACATTTGAGCAAAATAATAAGTATTACAATCATTTCCTGCTTTTCATATTTAACATTTTTCATATTTAACCAAATTAAAACTCTTATTTTTTTTTGTATAAATTAAGAAACAAAACAAATCCAACTGATGAACTGGTTCAAAACGACTAGTTCGATTTAGTTTTTTCAAACGAAAAACAGCAAAACATAGTCAAATCCTCGCGCAATTTGTTTCAGCTTTTAAAATTTTTGATTAATTATAAGCATATATGTTTGTTGATGAATTAGCTAGTCCTCTTCATGGAAATCTGTTGCCTAAGACCAACAACACTCTTTTTGAATTCTTTTCTGGTTTTTATTTTTGGGACACTAATTATCTCTATGGATTCCCTTTGGAAATCAGAGGCAAGAAAGGTGATTGACAATCAATGTCGCAAGGGAAGGAGAAGAATTTCATGAACCGAAGCTACCCCACCCTTCAATATACTATATGTTATCCAAATCCATCAATTAACAAGACATTTGAGCATAGCAATTGTCAACAGCCAGCCTTTCATCACAAGGTAATAGGCTCAACTATAAATTCACTGGGGGGGGGGGGGGGGGGGGGGGAAAATAAAAAAAAAAATTTAAAT
>Ga0325405_1003450_pt1 | contig 16257 bp, 7 predicted proteins | sample PopdelMetagenome_21_FD_205663 | JGI IMG/M metagenome (GOLD analysis project Ga0325405, IMG submission 205663) | Populus deltoides microbial communities from Bellville, Georgia, United States - Xylem-Control-R2 | ecosystem: Host-associated > Plants > Phyllosphere > Stem > Wood/Secondary xylem...
AAAATGATGAATATATCAATCTAAGGAGCAATTATAATTCAATAATAGAGGTATATATTTTTTGGTCAACTTATAAGTTATCTAGAACTAAACTAGATAGATAGCTTGCATTTCACTGTGGGCCGGATCAATTTTTTTTTCCGCGTAAAAAAACAATGCCCAAACACTATTATTGGATTTTAAAGAACAGAAAAAAAATCCATGACTTGACACCATAAAAAGAGAGCTAAAAAATAATGATAGTCAATCCCCTATAATAAAAATATAGAAGGATAAAATAAAAAAAAATCTATGAAAAAAAATATTAAAAAACAAAGCACAAACAAAACCAAATGAGGTTGTTAAAATCCGCGAGCAGAACCAAACAAACAATCATTATTTGATAGGTGGCTTGCGCAACGCTGTGGGCCTATCATATATTTTTTTATTGCAGAAAAGATATTGAGACGATGCATATTTTTTTAAAAAAGAGCAAAAATCCAAGATTATGATTATTGACTCGAGATTTAAAAATAGAAAATTAAAAAAAAAACAAAATTCCTTCAAGCATTGCCTCAAATTAAATGTCAGGGATGCAATCAATAAATTTTATTTAATAAAAAAACAAAATAGGGCCAACCATATTTTTCATCAGAAAAAAAAAAATAAAAAACGATGCAAACCTTGTAAACTTGAGTTAAACAACAAACCCACAATCTATTAAATTGCTGACCCGGGTTCAACTCAGGAGCTCAACATCTACAAAATTAAATGTTGGATGAGGAAATCTATTAATTCAATTCAATTCAAAAACAAAATTCCTTTAAAAAATCTAAATTTAACAAAGATAAAAAAAATATTAATAAAAAAAGATTAGATTTAACAGGAAAAAAACAAATGAATGATGAAATTGTCAAAAATAGCAATAAAAAGAACATGAACCAATTCTGATAGGTAAAAATATCTATTGGGGGTGAAATTTTAAAAAAAACTTAATTTAATAAAGAGAACAACGGTGAAATTGGAAAAACCTCTTAATTCCATAAATTCTTTTAAAATTTTAAAAACTGTAATGAAGAGAATAAGGATAAAATCTTAAGTATAACAAATTTTAGGGGTTGATTCGATTTGTTTTACTATCTTGAACCCGGGATAACCCCACACAAAGAAAGGTGGAAACAATGACAATGCTTGAGGGTCAATAATTTAATGGCAAAGTATAAAACCAAATAAAAAATCAATCTAAAAAAATCAAGTCAACCTATATTAACCCCACCAACTTGCGATGCGGGATATAAAATGAGGATAACCCCACAAAAGAAAAATTGAACAAATCACAAAGCTCATAGCGCAATAAGTCAATGTCATATGATAAAAATAAAAAAATAAAAATAATAAGCCAATATAAAATGATAAAAATGAAAAAAAAAATTAATAAGTCAATGTCAAATAATAAAAATAAAAAAAAAATTCTAAAAAGAATTTAAAAAATACCGAACCCAAACCAGGTAAATTATTGAAACTAGTAAATCGAGTCATGACAATATGACAACCCTATAAAAGGCAGAAATAATCACAAAGCAAAATCCTCAATTAATTTTTTTTTAAAAAATAAACAATAAGGACCAAATCTTGCACAAAAAATAATTGAAAGAAACTAATTAAGGATTAAATTGAAAACAAAATAAATGAAGAAAAGGGTAGAAAAAGAGTAATGAAAAAAAATGAGGACAAAATTTGAAAAAAATGAATTAAAATTCTAAAGTATAAAATCAATAAAATAAAATAAATGCAAAGGATGAAAAACCAGGAATCAAAAGAATGAGGACCGGATTGTAAACAAAAAAAAATAAATTAAATGCTGAGAGGGATGAAATTGAAAAAAACAATAAACTTCAAGAGGCATTAAAATCAAAGCAAATAAAAATCAAAAGAATAAGGACTAAACTCAAAATAAATACAAAATGGAGGACAACTAAATTTTTCAAGGCCTGACATGAAAACCAAGGCTCGAGAGAGAGAAATGAAGAGCATGAGAAAAAACCCTATCGTTGTGGAGCCGTCACCTGCCTTGTTGAACACGCTACTTCAACAACTGTATCACATTCTTGTACATTGGATGAGATAATGATCATTTTTTTTTGCCACTGTAATTGTCCACACAAGCCTCCAAAATAGCAACGAGGACTCTGACACGTGCGTGACACGCGTCATTATATTTTATCAATTTATAAATATTTCAATAAGATGAATTAAAAAGAAAAGCCCAATAGCATATCATTATTATATATAAAAAAAAAACCATGGCGCAAAGACAAAAGCACTCTCAGAAGTCGTCCTTTAAATTTGAAAAGTCAAAAGTTAACAAAGTAATTTTATTGTATAAAAATAATGCAAAGACATACCCCTTCCTGCAAGGCCTTTTTTTTTATAGAGCACTTTACTATGCAAATTAAAAGAAAAGGAGGAAAAAACCCTTAATAAAAGACTCTTTTTTTTTTTTTTCCAGATTTCAAGGGCAAAAATGTATTTTTAGTATGCATTATAAAGTTGAACGATAACTTTACCCGATCAATTCTCAAATGCATTTGGATCTAGTGGAAAATATTATTTTGCCCTAATTCCCAAGGTAATTATTAAGAGGAATGATAGTAAATCTCCTTACATGCTAAAGTAAATCACCGATATCTTTTATTTTTTTTAATTTTTTTTTGTTAATCCCTCTCAGAATGATCTTAAAAGACTCACTGTCATATAATTTGGTGTATTCCAAGAATTCTTAATAAATTTTTCTGGATGCTTCTTTAAGGTTTAAATCTAAAAAAAATAATTTCTGTAAAAGGATTTTGTTGCTTCGCATGGGTTTCTTTTATTATTGAAATTGAAAACTAAAATGTATTTCAAATGAAAACTTCATCTTTGTGACAAAATTATTTTACTTGCACTCTCTGTGCTGTTTCTTAAAAGGAAATACACTCAATAATTCTTAAAAACAAAAATTACAACGAATATTAAAACTTAAAAATCATCCTTTTTCATATAAAAAAGGATTTCATGAAATAAAGAAATAACCAAAAATTATATTGAATTTCATTGTGCTATTTATTTATATTGTTGTCCATTTTGATATTATCAAAACAGGATATAATTCCAATTATAGTTGTCTGAGACAGTAGTTCATAAATCAACCCATGAGTTATTTGGTCAATCCTTTTTTTTTTTTAAAAAAATTAAAACTACATTGTTTTATTTTTTTTTGAAAAAGAAAAATCATTAGTTTTGATTCAGTCAATTTTAAAATCAAAAGTAGGATGGTGCCTAAAGTTAGAGTAAAAGGGTTGATTTAAGAAATTTTAAAAATTGACGGACCACATGATGAATTGACCCAATTTTATTTGCTGTTTTGTCTTTAAACTCAGCCGTCCCTTCCTCTTGCGTTGAAATGGTTCAAGTCGAATATTTTTCTTACATTTCATGGAAGTATAATTATTTTCCCATAGATTTCTTAACTGATTTATTTATTTATTTTATCAGAAGAGGGCATGGTTTCGATTAGACTGGGCTCATGTTTCCAACTCCCAACACAAAGGTTGAGGATCCTGTAAGATCAAGATTTTGGCCCACCAGAGGAATTACAGAGAATTTATGTCAAAATATCTCGAAGATCTTCACAGGTCATCGTGGTCTCCAGGGGCGGAATTGGCAGGGGCAGGGGCAGGGGCCCTGCAACGAAACTTTTCAGCCCCCTTCCTTTAATAAATTAGATTTTTAGTTTTAAAAATAAACAATTTTAAATTTGGAGATCCTAAATTGTTTTCTTTGATTTGGCCCTCCTAAACTAAAATTCCTAGCTCCACCTCTTAGTCTCCAAATAACAACCAATTCATGCCGGGGAAATGAGCAATACGGTTCCATAACATCGTTATTTATTATTTTAATCATTAAAAATCATAATTGATTTTTAATTAAAGTCTAGGTATGTTTGTGTATAGAGAGAGAGTGCCTCCAAACTCCATTTTTTTCAGTTGCCAACCAGCATTGTTTCCTTTTCAACCCCCTCCTCACCCATGACCATCTCCTCCACCATGCACTTCCTCCTTCTGCACCGGCGACGACCACACCAGTAGATCCGTCGGTGCAACTTCTTCTTCTCCAACAACGAGGCCACCATCAGCAATCGTGCAACAACCTTTATGTCTCCTGTGCACTGTGAGCAACATTAATGGAAGATCTTCTTCATCAATAACCATTGGTCATAGTGGTCTAGCAGCTTCCTTCAAACAACACTAGTAGCAAAGTGACAATCGATCTTTGTCTCCCCATCACAGCAGATCTTCTTCATCAGCATCTTTGTTTCAATAACTTTAGTTAATTGCTATGTAATGTAGAAGGAATTCTCCTATTAAACGGTCCATGATTCAACAAAATCTGATAAACCAAATTATACATAATGACTTTGGCTTCTAGTTGTGAGACTTAAACTTGAATTGGATATTAATTTGGATTAGCATGTTGACCTGAGAAGTTAATCAACAATCTAATAACTTAGAACACTGATCGAATTAGGTTTCGAATGGGATATATTAATATAACTATACTTTGGCTCATGATCCGTCTGCTCCAGTTCCCACTTTGTGGATTTTTCTACTTCTGAGGAGTCCTGAGGATGAAGTTATTAAAAAAATTAATGGATGCTATAGGGTGGCTCATGGGCTTTTGTGGCTACCTTCATTTTAATTTTTTAAAAATGTAGTCCTAAATAGTTAAAAGTACTCAACTAATTTATTTTTGCCAAAATTAGATTTCTTCTTGTCTATTTATTTATTTATTATTATTATTTTGTAAAAAAGAGTCCATCAGAAGCAAAGTTGTGCATTGGATAACAAAGGGAGTGTCATTATTTTTTTTTTAGTTTAACGTGGGTGTTCGGGCCAGCTTGCGCGTACCTCAACTAATTCCACGGGCCCTGAAGTTAACGACCATGTAAGCCTCCAGTGGCCATCATATGAGCAACCACATGGTTCGAACCTGAGACCACAGAGGGAGCAAACCTCTTGGTCCAAAGCTCTTACCACTAGGCCACCACCTAGATGGTTGGAGTGTCAGTATTTGGTTCTTAAGAACTTGACCTATTCTTGAAAAGAAAACATGTAGTTTTTTTACTATATTCGTGTTATATTTATTGGCTGCTACTGGAAGGAAGATCTTCCACTACTGTTGTTGATGATGACGTTACCGAAGCATATTTTCTTATTATTTTTCTATATTTTAATTTGTTTTAGAAAAACAATATCAATACAGACATAATAAAAAAATTAATGATTTTAAAAATGATGCTTTAAAAAAAACGTTGGAATCTTTTTTAAAATTTAATTTTTTTTGCAACGACACTGAAAATGTTAAAAATAAGGCAAATTCATTGAAAACATGTTTTTAATTTTTTTATATGTTAATTTTTTTTTTAAAAAATATGGATAAAAAATTGAGTTATAATAGACATGTTCTATTGATCTATAAATCTATCTACTATACAATTCACATAATCTATTTAATGTATATCTTTATTTAATTATAATATATCAGTACTTAACTACTCCAAATCACCCGATATTCCAAGCATAACTGATCAATACTTCAAAATTATGATAATAACCACTTTTATCCATACATTGACTCGAGTCAACCCGTGTTGACCCTACTGACCCATGACCTAGGCCTCGCCCCATTCGATCCCAAGTCGGGTTTTAAAGTTATGATAATAACAACTTTTATTCTTACATTGACCTAGGTTGACCTTCCTAATTCATGACTCGAACCTTACTCCAAATTGACCCCCAAATCCATATTTAAAACTATGATAATAACCACTTTTATTTTATGTTGATTTGGTCAACTTGAGTTGACCCTTCTGACACGTGACTAGAGCCTTAACTCGGGTCAACCCTAAAGTCGTATTTTAAAACTATGATAATAATCATTTTTGTCCTTAGATTGACCTGGATCAACGATTAACCCACTTGTGACTTAGGGCTTGCCTGGGTCGACCCCCAAATTGATTTTTAAATCTATGATAATAACCACCTTTATTCTTAAATTTATGGCTGATTGACGATCTAAGATGAGGTCGACATTAGAAAACGTGTTGATTATTGTTGGCAGGATGCATAGAGCTAATCAGAAAAAATTCTTGAGAGAATCCAGGAAATAAATGATTTGTTAAGCTCCTTCATGATGAAACAAACAACACCACACTTCGGGGCATGGTTAAGCTTGATAAACAACGAGAGCAATACTCATGGCGGACAACCCAGGATGGGCACTACACTTATATTTAAATGGAGGATTGACAAACAATAAACTCGAATGAGATAGTGAATCAAAAAAATAGAGAAGACTTTTAAATAGTAAACAAAGACATCCTATGAAGATGGAGCATCAAAGAAGGGGGCTTATATTTCAAACTAGGTAAGGATGCTTGCATGTTATCTAACCCCAAAGTATTGCATAAATGTTTTTGTATTTTTTGTATTTTTACAAAAGAAATTCTTAATGAAATCTAACAAGATTTTGATGAATCTGAGTGGACAAAGAAAGAATCTTTGATCTATGATAGCAAGGAATCCAAGTTCGAACTTCGTAATCAGCAAACACCAAGAAATTCAACCTTGCAATCAAGAAGAAAAGTGAGAAGAACCTTACTATTAGAAAATTCTCAATAAAAAAAGAAGATCAACCATGTTATCAGGAAGAATCTTCAAGAAGCACCAAGTTTTCAAAACCCCGTGACTGGGAAGTAACAAACATTTTAGTTCTAGTTAAAAGGGATCGCCAAATGAGATCTCAGGTTGACCAAGCTGAAGATAAAGACTAAGGTTCTGGTTAAAGTGGGTCTCTAGATTGAGATTTTAGGTTAACAGAGTTGAAGGCAACATTTTGTTTTTGGTTAAAGGGGATCGCTAGATGGGATCTCAAGTTGATCGAGTTGAAGCCAAATACCAATGTTCTAGTTAAAGGGGGTGTCTAGATTAAGATTTTAAGTTAACCGAACTGAAGGCAACATTTTGGTTTTGGTTAGAGGGGATCACTAGATGGAATCTTAGGATAACCGAGCTGAAGACAAAGACTAAGGTTCTGGTTGAAGGACATTTACTCGGTGGGAGCAGTTGAAGAAGACAAGAGAGAAACCCGAGAAAGTATGAATCCTTGTGCCGTGCCAGCCCTTTTTGTTCCAAAAAAAGATGGGTCATGACGTATGTGTGTGGACAATCAAGCCATAAATTAGATCATAATAAAATACAAGTACCCCATACTGTGTCTAGATGACATGTTAGATCAGTTGGAAGGGTCTAATGTATTTTCCAAGATTGATCTCAAGAGTAGGTATCATCATATTAGAATCAGACCGAGAGATTAATGGAAGACAACCTTTACAAATCACTAGGGGTTATATGAGTGGATGGTCATGCCATCCGGACTGTCTAATGCTCCTAGTACATTCAGGAGGTTCATGCATGAGGTATTAAGGTCATTCATGGGCAGATTTTTCGTCGTCTATTTCGATGACATTCTCATTTATAGTCCCAAACTGGAGTCTCATTTGGAGCACCTGTAGGTTGTTTTTGATACTCTGAGGAAGGAATAGTTGTATGTCAAGTGAAAGAAATGTAAGTTCTTCACAATGTTTATAGGTATAGGTGAACAATGTTTTCCTTACACCTTTTAGTTTTCTTTCTTAACTTGAAATCTCACTTAATAATTCAAATTTTTAGGTTAAGATAGTTTTTTAACATGATATTATACTTTAATGACCAAGTAATCAAAAACTTTACCTAACAACTTAAGCTTTTAAGTTATAATGATTCTTATTAAAGATTTAATAGGTTTTCACTAACCCACACTTTCAAATCAGATGAGAAGAATTGTTTGAAATGAGTGAGCCCCAACAGGAAATCATATGCATAGTTAATGTCCTGTAATATATGCAGGATAGTTTCACAATCAATACTGTTTGGAAAATATAAAGCCATCAAACAAGGTGTGTTCAATATGCAGGATAATTTCACAATCAACAGTGTGTCTAGGAAACATAGAGCCATCAAACATGGTGTGTTGATCATGCTCATGATAATTTACAAAAGAAAAGTATGTATACTAGAGAGAAAACAAAAGAGACTTCTTTTACATTATTGTGTTTATTCTACAAGTTCTTACAACTATTTATATGGAAAACGAGCTAGGGAGCTTTACAAGGGATGAAAACATAATTACAACATCATATCCCATACTTGTAGCACATAGATTAAACATGATTATAGGAGCAACAAATCGCATGATATTAGCCAAGATGCAACTTCATGATCCTAACCAACACAGGAAAGATCAAATTCGCTAAAAAAAATAATTTTATGACACAAACTTAGACGTGATTAGAACTTGAGTGCAATTTGAGGTTGCCCATAAATATTCAGATTAATAATCATTTCTTAAAAATAAAAATAAAACTAAAGTAGAAAATAATTTTATGACACAAACTTAGACGTGATTAGAACTTGAAAGCAACTTGTGGATTGAGAAATATAATATTTTTTTTAATGGTTTCTCCAAGATTCATAGCTTCTAAATGAATCCTGGCGTCACGGATTCATGACAAAAAGTGATTCCCAGATATATCAGGAGCAGTAAATTCAAGTTTTGTCAGATTCAATATTATCTATAAAAAAACAATTAATAAAATAAAATCATGAATATAAAAGCAAAAAAAATCTTTTAAGACTGCTATTTAGTTCTTTAGAAATACTAGTTCTTCAAAAACTGTATTTAATTATTTAAATACAGTTTTTGAAGAACTAGTATTTCTAAAGAACTAAATAGCAGTCTTAATTTATTTATCTTCAAAAAAAAAAAAAAACTTACAATACTAGTTTTTTAAGAGCTTTAAATATTGATGAATAAAAAAAATCAAAATAAGTTACAGAGCCAAATATATTCCATAAAGTACAAACAATAATGAAAAGATAAAAAGTATTGAAATTGATACAAGACACGTAACATAGGAGTTCATGTGTGCCGAGATTTTAATATAAATTAAGTAGAGTAATCATGCTTGTCATAACCCAATTTTTGATCATTTTATTTTAATTATTATTATTATTTTATTTACTGAAAAGGATAAAAAAAATGATGATGATGATAAAAAAATAATAATGATAAAAAAACAAGTAAAATGAGATAAATGAAGAATGAATTAAAATTTGGGTTAAGGGCAACATGATTAGAAGTTTTGAGGTTTAATTAAACTTTGGAATTAATCTAATTAATCCAATCAAGGGTTTAATTGGAGAATTGATAAGTTTTAGACTTAATTGGACTTTGGATTTAATTAAATTAATGAAATCAAGGACTTAATTGAAGAAATAGCAAAGTTTGGGGTTAATTGGGGGCACGATTGCAAAACAGATTAAAGTCCAAGGATTAGTTTGTAAAAAGCGCTGAAAAACAGGGGTCCAATTACAATTTATCCAGGGATTACACGATTTCAGAACTTCAGTGACTAGATTGCAAATGGCCATTCCCATCACACAAATGGCGCCGTTTCTAGAAATCAGTCGTCGCCTTTTTCGTCTCCTTCCACAGGAACGGTTTCTGCAGTAATGGCTTTGAAGTCATTTCAATTGTAGAGATGCTTGGCATTCTCTGGCTATAAAGCCAGAGAAGATGAGAGATCGCACAGGGGGGGAATCACAGAAACGAAAGGAAAAAAAGAGAGCCACGAATAGAGGGGGACCAGAAATAAACAAGCAGAAATAAAAAAGGAAGAAACGCTGAAACAGGTCGGAGAGATTGCTGGCCCTCCTTCGGAACTCCAGCTTAGGGGATTCCAATTTCCCCTCTCCCCAGAGCACAGGCTCAACACACCAAACGCACAGAGACATAGCAGAGGAAATGAAGCAGACTCAGGGGGGAGAAAACGAACACCAAAGGAAGGAAACAGAGGACTAAACCCAGCTTTGGTTTAGTCCCAGAATTCAAGCATAACACAGAATAAAACAGAGCAAGAAAACAAAGAAAAAAAACAAGCAGAAAAGGAAGAATCACCCGAGAGAACCGATATCGTCATCTTTTTAATTCCTTCATCTCAAGAATTGAGAAACAGAAGAACGCAGAAAAAAAAAGCAGAAAAGGCGGTGGGCAAGGCAGCAAAGGAAAGCAGAAGGGAAGAACCTAAGCAGAGGAAGGCCACCGTGACCAGCACCATCGTTGCTACTGCTTTCGATTTTTTTCAGAACCAGGTAAGTAAGCTTCACTTCCCCCACTTTTCATTTTAATTCACTCCCTTTACCTGCACTTGCACGCGTGATTTAATTCACGCATGCTTTATGTTGCCCAGCCGGGTCACTGGCTTGGGCAAGTGACCGGGCCGGGCCGGGCTGGCTGGGTCCAACCCAGCCCCCACATGGGCTGAGCTAGGCCCAGCCCTCAAAAACATAAATAATAAAAAATAGAAAAATAAAAAAATAAAAAAAAGAAAAAAAGAAAAAAAAGAAAAAATGTGTATGCATAAATAAAAATAATATAAATTTATTAGTTTATTCACTGACGCCAGAGTCAGGAATAAAAATACCGGTTTAAATTTATATTATTTTTATTCATTATATTTTATTTTATTTAGCTAGAAAAATAAAAATATATGGATGTGTAAAAATAAATTTATTTTATTTGTTTATTCACTGACGCCAAAGTCAGGAATAAAAATATTGATCCAAATTTATTTTATAGCTACGTAATATTTACCAACGCCAGAGTTGGTATTATTCGTAGTTGAATATTCACTGGCGCCAGAGTTAGGAATATTGCAAGTAAACCATCAGAGCATAAACCAATAAATATTTAGCAATTTAAGACAAAATCAGCAATGCAGTCTGCCTCAGGCAGAACGTTTAAGGGGTGATAATATCTTCCTTTTTACGTAACCAATCCCGTACCATAGAATCTCTGTTGACCAGCTAGGGTTCCTAGTGACCATAATACTAGGTGGCGACTCCTTAAACAAGACTTTTCCCCTAAAAGAACAAGATGCCAGATATCTGTTCTTTTTTCCATAATCAAAGATTATATTTTAGGGCCGCCGCGATGTCGGGTGCGACAACCCCCTTTGCCATTTATGTGGGGCAATTGTCCTCTTGCTTCTTCAGCACAAGCTTGCATCCTGCAGCTCTTCCAAGCTTACCATTCTGAGAGCATCTTCGGCCAAGTTTACATGGTACTTGCCACACCTTTCAATCACCAGAGTCATCAAAGCACACCCTTGCTCACACCAAAGGATCACTACAACCAGATGGTCTGCCACTTCACATCTGAAAGTGTTAACGCTTGTCTCTGTGACAACATTCCCCTTCGAGCGTATCAACCATGCTCGGTCCAGAATGATTTATCAAGCCTCACACCAAGGCTTACAACACCCCCTCAAACGAAAATTTCTATTTCAAGTGCGATAGTCATTATCTGAGTATCTCAATATGATCACGAGCTCACCACTCTTCCAAGAGTCTACTCATCCAAGAGTTGTGTCTGCCCTCTGTTCCACCCTAGGAACCACGCCTTACTTCTCCATGAGTTTCTCGCTCTTAGTCCCAAGATTCTAGGTAGCTTTCCACCTTTAACCATGGGGACAACCCATTAAAGGTTGATCCATATATGTCTTGATACTCTGAGTATTACAATGCCTTCACCGAGCTCACCACCTTGACAAGAGTTAACTTGTTCCAGGAAACTGCGCATGCCCTTTGCTCCTACATAGCAATTACATCTTAATGCTCCACAAGTCACCCACTTATTGTCCAAGGCAAATGTCTTCTAGCTCATTGATTTTTAGCATGGGGGCAATATCCATGAAAGTCAATCCTGCATTTGTCTCCATACTCATCATAGCCACTTCATTGGCTATCCATACATGCATTTGTCCACTTATATCTAGCCATCACATTGGCTTTGGGGTGTTCTGAACTGGGCTCATATCGTGGCCCACACACCTTCTCCTCAGGTGTCTCCGCTCGTCGTCATACGGCGGTCTGAATTGGGGCTTATATCAAGGCCCTCACACCTTCTCTAAGGTGTCTTCGCCCGTTGTCATAGGGCGGTCTGAACTGGGGCTCATATCAAGGCCCTCACACACCTTCCATCTAAGGTGTCTTCACCTTTCATAGGTGGTCGCATCCTCCTTCAGTTGAGATGCTTCAAAGTGGCTCCAAAAGTCTTTACCACTATGTGCACTATAGGAGAGAGTACTGCCACCGATTATATAGAAAGAGAAAGTTGCGGTATACTCCTCGCAATCCTCCACCTCGATTCTATGTTTGGAGCTTTTACGCATTTCTGCTTGACAGCTCCACCTACAGCAACTCTCTTTGGTGTCTTCACCTTTCATCATAGACGGTCGCATCCTCCTTCAGTTGGGATGCCTTAAAGTGGCTCCAAAATTCTCTACCACCATGTGGACTATGGGAGAGATTACTGCCACTAATTACATAGAAAGAGAAAGTTGTGGTATACTCCTCGCAATCCTCCACCTCAATTTCTATGTTTGGAGCTTTTGTGCCTTTTTGCTTGACAGCTCCACCTACACCAACTCTCTTTGGTGTCTTCGCTTTTCATCATAGGCGGTCACCTTTTATCACAGGTGTTTGCACCCCCTCAATTAGGTGCTTCTACAATAGCTCTCTTTCCATCCTTGCATCTATTGGAAAGGTCTTCGCCTGTTGTCTTCATCAAGAGCACAAGAGACTTCCTGTTGTACAACCTCTACAGTCTCTGCTCTAAGCTTCATCTAGGAACTCTTATTCTCCTTGCACCTGTTGTCTCATTATAGTACCTCGTTGGATCCTACGGGTGTTCCTGCACAATCTCCGTGTGCCTTCGTGCAATTTCTGTTCTCCAGATTTCTCCATATTCCTTGCTTATGTTTGACAGCAGCTCATCCTGTCACAGCACCTGTCCAAGTCAAAATAGGGTGCCAATCTTTATCCTCTTGCTGTATTTCTCTTCCATTACTAGGGTCTTCATCAATTCTCCCCTAGAGAAATCACAGTCACCGACTTTGGAGAAATCACCACTCCATCAGATCCTTGAACATACGGAACCCAATTGTTCCCTTGTGCCGTCGTCTTGCTAGTTTTCAACCGTTTCAATACAAACTGATATATATACAAAAATAGTACCGTATGGATAATCCTTCCACTAAGCAAGTTCCCAGAAAAGATTGGAGGGGTCACACCAGTCCCGCTTAAAACCCAACCTCCTAGACAGAACTTCTTAAGCCATATCTATCCATCTTACTGTCTTTCTATATACACAAACATTTGCTAGCTTTGCTGCGGCTTTCCTTTACAAGTGATCGGGAATATCCTGGTTTTATACCTGATTTCTCAACATCTGGCGAGACTATAAGTTCTTAGATTCGTCAAGATTGGTCTTCATCAATTTTCACTCTCCACCTCAAATTTTCCACTTGATCGGGTGTCCAAAGTTTTCCAATTTTGCCTTCCCCACTTAGCAGTTCAACACATGTAATTGGGAAAACATGTGAGATTTCTTCTTCATTGTCGCATGTCACCTGCACGACGTCGGCTGATGATTTTTTCGTTGTCGTTTTCCTTGATTGGTTCGTTGGAGTCGCCACCTAGTATTTAATTGAGGGCTACTAGGAAACCTGGGTGTACTGGTCTTGTCAGAGATTCACGGGTAAGGGACTGGTTGTGGTTAGGGAAGGTATTAGCACCCCTAACGCACCCTACCTGAGGCAAGCTGCTTCGTGGCTTTGATGTGTTAAAGAAGTTTTAATAATTATCTTTTCATCGAATATTAGAAATACGACTTACGTGTAAGTTCATAATTCTTAACCGTGAGCAAATCAAAATATTAAATTCTTCTTTATTCTTTGCAATTTTATCATAAATAAAAAGAAACATCCATAAAACAAATACAAACACACACATACACTTTCACTATATTTCTTTTTTTTTTTTTTACATCAACACTACAAATAATACAAATTCAAAACTAAACAAAAAAAATTACATGAAACAATTTAAAATTTGCAAAATAGCCCCTAAAACTCCAGGAATTGCAGGGGAGTCCTTCAGGACCACAAAAATAGTGGCGGCGCGTGGGTTCACGCGCTGCCGCAGGAAACTCCAAAAAACCAGGGGATTTGGAATGTCTTCTTCCCCTCTGTTTTCCTATGCCGACGGTGAGAGTCACTGTCACCTGCAAAAGCCCAAAAATACACAAGGCAGTTGGTTTTAGTTTTTTTCTTTCTGGTTCACGGATTTGTTTGTTTTTGTTTTGGATCTGCTTTGTTCTTGGTTTCACCTTCTTCTCTGCTTCGTTGTTCTCTGCTGGTTGCAGGTCCGGTCGTTGATTCTCGGTTGGAAATGGGGCCGCTTCTGTGGGCGTCACTGGAGGAAGGACTGTTGTTGGCCGGTGTGCACGGCGGCTGAGGAAGGAAAGACCTAGTGGCCGAAAAAGGAGACCGTGGGTCTGAGGAGATGGGGAACGGCTCTGCCGGTTCTCTGGTCGGTGGAGATGAGGCTGTTCTGTGGTGCTGCTTGTGGTCGGTTGAAGGAGAGAGAGCTGGGTCTGTCGGCTGTGGGCAGAAGCTGCCGCTGTTGGAGGTCGGCTGGAGGAGAGAAGGCTAGGTCGGTCAAGAGAGGAGAGGGATGGCGCTGAGAGGAAGGTCTGTGTGCAGAGGGTAACAGTTGTGGTTTGGAGATGAGAGGCTGTGAATGGGGAAGATGAAGGGGTTGCTGGAGAAGATGGGAGAAGGAAATTGTGAGCGGCGGCTGGTTCAGGAGAATGGGTTGTTGGGTCTGTCGGGTGGAAGGTTGAAGATGAGAAGAAATGGGGGAACAGTGATGGCTGGCTTGGCAAAGGGAGAGGAAGAAAACCAAGAGCTGCTGAGAGAGAGAGACGGTGAGATGGCCCCGGGGGAATGTGGGGATCTCCAATGGCGGGGGGGGTTCCTTGGCTCTCTGGTTATGGGAGAGCAAAAGCCAAGGACCTCGGGGGACGACGACTATTTCAAAAGATCTCCAAAGTGGGCGGCTGCGGCTCCTTTAGCTTAAGAGGGAGCACGGCGGCTCTAGGAGAAAGGAAAAGGGTTTTTTAGGGTTAAGGTTTTTTTGTGTTTTTTTTTTTTCAAAATTACCCACTCTCCCCTTTTGTGTGAGTTGTGGACCTATACTTATAGGTAAAATGTTGCTTGGGCCTCAAAATTGGTCCCCCAACTTTCTTTTTTTTTTGTAAATTTGATTTTTCTTAATTTTTTTGTATTTTTTAAAAACAAGCAATATCAACGTCGACCCATGAGGAAAATCAATTATTTTAAAAAATGACGCGCGAAAAGTTGAACGCGCTTGAAAGACCTTTGAAAATTTAAATTCTTCTTTTTTAGACGAAGTTGAAAATGCTAAAAATGATGCAAATATATTACAAACATATGTTTTTTTTTTCGTTGTTTTTCACTATTTTTGGATTTTTTGAAAATTTTATTAAAACATGGGTCAAAAATTGGGTAGCAACATTCATCTCCATCGACCAACACGATGACCTTCATATGCCTCCTAATCGGGCAATCTCATTTTCTTAATTCACCACCACCACTTCTGGTCTCAATCTCAACGATTGGACCGTACCATTGCATCCGGAATGATCAAAGATTTCGTGATTTGAACCAATCTAACTAGGATGTGTAAATTAAAAACTGTCCACAAATTATCCAAGCAGTTGAAGAAATAAACAATTTAATTTTTAAAGAAACCATTACTTGTGACTGCTTACGACTAAAATAACAACAACTAAGGATTTCGTGATTTTCGTAATAACAATAGTGATGAAGTGGGGTTGTTCGGGTGAGAGAGGGAGGATCTGGTATGGGAAGATCGGCCAGGTCTGTGGGGATGAGGGAGCAAAGCCGAGAAGGGGAGGCTTGTGTGCAGGGTGTCGCACGTGAGCGACGTCGCGCCGATCGTCCACCCTCAAAATGTGTGGAGGGATATATATATCTGGTAAATATGGGGAGACAAGGAATTCTTTGTCTCTTAGCAGTGAGAGATGGTATGGGAGTCGCCACCTAGTATTTTGGTCACTAGGAACCTTAACTGGTCTCAGAGATCGGGTACGGGGACTGGTTGCGTAAAGGGAAGGTATTAGCACCCCAAATACGCCCTACCTAAGGTAAGCTGCATTGTTTGATTGTCTGATAAAAAAGCTAAGGTGTTATTG
>Ga0325405_1003451_pt1 | contig 16254 bp, 12 predicted proteins | sample PopdelMetagenome_21_FD_205663 | JGI IMG/M metagenome (GOLD analysis project Ga0325405, IMG submission 205663) | Populus deltoides microbial communities from Bellville, Georgia, United States - Xylem-Control-R2 | ecosystem: Host-associated > Plants > Phyllosphere > Stem > Wood/Secondary xylem...
ATAACATATTTTAATATTTATGTTATTTATCCAATTTTTTTTGCATTTCAAGTTTTCATTTTATATCAATATTTTATTATTTTTGATCCTATATTTATACGGGGTTTGTAATCTTTCGTACTTGAAAATATCATTCGTGAAATTTAAATCTTGGTTCAATTCTGACACCAAAGTTAAATTGTTTTATATCTATTTTATTTTCACGATTTTCTTCCGACCATATTTCTTGTGTGGACCACAGCTGCCGTGAGGTTCGTGGGAGGTGTAGATGAGTTCATACTGCCATCATACGCAAAAGCAGCCTCTTGTCTTTTCTGCTTTATAAATTTATAATGGGCTTGTACTGACGTTGAGAGGTGGGAGACTTGGGAGAGAAGTCCAACGTCTACCTTTTCTGACATTAAAGTTGGTGAGCCCCACACACGTTCTTTCCCTTGAAATTTTAATGTTATGTATGAGAGAATTTATTAATATTTTTTTAAATATATCATATCAATATAAAAAATGTGCTTTCTAAATCATTTACAGAAAAAAAATTAATTTTGATTACGCATAAGTCAGTTTAAGAAAATATTAATGTCATATAAAAAAATAAAAACAAAAATTTTATTTTTATCTTAAATTCATCCTTAATAACTAAATGTTTTTATTCTTTTATGAGTGATGATAAAAATAATAAGAATTAAGTCTAAATTCCAGTTTTATTTTTATACAATTTATCAATGTTTTATTTTTTTTTAGTAAAAAAAATTTCCATCATTATTTTTAGTTTACAAAAGCTTTTATTTTTCCCTAACCATTATTTAATAAGTTACTTTTTTAATTTAGTTTAGTAGGTTTTTAAATGTTTTTCAATATATTATAAGTTTTATCAAGACTTGATGTTTAAAAATATAAGAAACAAGAGTAAATCAATTAGGGGTAGTCAAGAATAATGTAGTTGGAGAGGAAAAAAAATTCTTGTTCTTTATCAGTTTAAAAAAAAAACAAGAGTCGTCATCTAATATTTTAGTAACTAGAAACCCTAATTAATCTCAAAGTCTTGCTAGGAGGACTGGTTGTGTATATGAAGGACGTATCACCTCCAATACAACTTACCTAAGGTAAGCTGCATTGTTTATTTGTTTGATATTAACCAAAAAAAAGTTGTATTTTCTAACTGTTGGTTAGTTTAAGGTTGAAGAAAAGTCTTATTCAATTAGGAGATTCTTTTCTTATTAGGTTACAAACCTAATCGTTCTAAGACAAATATAAAAATAAAAGGAACTATCTTTTTATTTAATACTAGAAAAACATCTTACATATAAGTTTATAATCCTGAATACCAACAGAAAACAAAATAAATTTTTGATGGTTTTTGAATTTAGTATCGAGAATATGTTTTATGTATAAGTTCGTTGACACGACCAAAAGATTGATATCTTATCCTAAGTGCAGGAGTATCAAAGTAATAAATAACCCGGCAAGACTAGGATCGAACATAGGGAGATGAACTATATAAATTATAAATAATGATGATGATGATGATGATTTAAAGAGGACTTTAAGATGAAAAGACTAATGTGAAGACTAAACAATGATAAAAACAGTTGTCAAGGTTAGAGGATCCATAAATGGTATTTCAAATAAGTATAATAAACTCTTTTTTTTTACTCAATTGGAAACCACATACAAAGAAGGTTCCAATAAGATGATTTATCGTTAATGGCTCATTATAAAGTATTAACATGATCATATTAATTATCTTATTTAAGTAATACTTTTAAATATTGTCAGGTATTCATGATGCTAATTTATGTTAACAACAAATCAAGTTCCTCTCATAAAAACGATGTCGGTCGAAGACTATGAATGATCAAGCATTTGATGTACCAAGTGTTAAACAACATAAATCTAGATAGTCATTAAATAAGCAAGGTATTAATAATTAGTAAGATAAAAAATAAGACATGTTAATAGCAAACTTTCTTGGATATAAACATTGAAGTTCATGTTGAGTTTATATTATATATCTAACACTATTAGTAAAACCTTTTCACCTTGACATAATTAACTTAACTAAACATAATAAAGAAGAAAAATATAAATAAACTAGATAAGAACATAGTTATGATGAAAAGCATAAACAAAAGATTAATGAAAGCAAAACTTAAGCATTACAAAAATATAAAGCAAGAAAGCAAGAACATGATCTTGATCTAAAAACCAGATGACTAAATACATGGCAAATGCCTCCTTTTATAGGCTAAAACTCGGAACTATTGATTGGTTGGCCAACCATTGACTTGGTGGCTGGTTTTTGACATTGTTGGCTGGTTATTAATATTGTTGGCTGATCAAAATGTCATTGCTAACATCAAAATTTGAGCACATAGTATTCATGAAAGTTGTGGGCAATTGTCTCAACTTTTCAACAAAAAAACCAGAGCTCATTTGGACTTATAGAACTCGAGATATGATCTAAAACCAAACAGTATCTGGGCTGCAGGAAAGATTCTGACTTCTTCGTTGTTGCTGCCATTTGAACTCGAAAATGACACTTTTAAATCTTGAACTTCGCATGAAAGTTTTATGCCTATGTCTTAGCTTTCCATACATATAAACCAAAACTAAATCCAAGGTCTACAACTTCAGTTATAACCCAATAACCGAATGGTGTTCTAATTTGAATTGAACAAACATCTCTTCTTTTAACCCTTTCTTTGTCTTCTTAATTTCAATAGTTAATCACATCAATTAAGCCTTTGAGTTGTGGGATAAACTTGCATTTAAAATGATAATTTACCATAAATTAAAAGTATTTTATATTATCAGACTTGTTATTATAAAACATGTTTAAGTTAAGGAATTTAATGATACTTTAGTGCAATATGATGATATAAAACCTTAATGAAAATGCACTTTTAAGTACTAATTATTTGTAATCCCATATATTAAAAAGGAACAAGATAATTTTTTTTGATATTTTTGAAATATAGGTCACGTTCTTATGACTTTAAATAAAAATAATTCATGCAAAATAAAAATATTATTTTATGTGATTTTTTAATATGATGAAATATGCAGATATAATCTATTTTTGAGAGACTTGGCCACATGTAAAATAAAAATTGTTTTTTTTAAAGAAAGATGTTTTTTGTTGTTGTTATTTTTATGGAAAGCAATCAATTCATTTAATATCGAAAAAGCGTCTTGCGTATAGGTCACAATTTCAAATATAAAATATAGAAGGGTGAAAATATGGAAAACTCAAAATTAATTGAAAAATGATCTTCTAATTTTTTTAAAAAAATTAGATTAAAGCCATGTTTGGCAAAAAAAAAAGAATTTAGAAAAGAAAAAAAATCACTTACATGTCCTCCTATCACATGATCAAATTAAGTCACAAAAATAAAATCATATTAAGCAATATTTCACTCGAGTTAAGGGTGTAAATCATATAAACTGGTATACAAACATGAGGCATGGGATTGAAGAGACTTCTAAAATTTAAGGACCAAACTTGAAAATGGCCAAAAACACAAGAAGACAAATCGCATGAATTAAAATGCAGCTACTAGAATATTGGAACTCTCAGCTGTGGCTAGCACTACTAGAGAAGAAGTGGCTGAAACGCTAGTGCAGAGAAATTCACAGCTCCCGTTGCTGATGCAGAGAGTGTTTGGCAGTGTGGTAGCGGTTGCTTTTCAAATAACTTTTCGTGCCGAAATGCATGCCAATGATTTTTTTTTTATTTTTAAAAAATCATTTTTGACATCAGTACATCAGAACGATCCAAAACATATAAACCATATTAAATTTTAGCAAAAAAAATTAAAATTTTTTGGGAACGCGGTTTGCATCGCATTCCCAAACGCATTCGCAGAGAGGTTCAATGTTGCTGAAGGAGAAGGGGTTGTTATGCATAGGAGAGTTGTTGGAGGAGCTGCTTCGCTGATGGTGAACATACAGAGGCAACTGTTCACTGCAACATTTAATAGTTTTACCCACGGACCTAATTCGTCGATGTAAGATAACTTCATCAACAAATTATCACTTTATCAGTAAATTTTTTACCGACTAATTCACTAACAGCCAAAGTCCATCAGCATATCATTCGTCGGTAATTCCATATTTTGTTGCTAATTTTATTGCTAAAAAAAATACTGATGGTTTTACAGATGAAAAATACGCGCAAAAAAAATCCCACTGGAAATATACCGACGCAAAATATTCCGTCGGTGATGGTGGCATATACAATAAATATTGTTAAACTCTTGGTAAAATACCGATGGGATATGTCCGTCGGTATACACGTCGGAGATAGTGACATATGCAGTAAATATTTTTCAACTCTTGGTAAAATACCGACGGACTTTATCCATTTGTAGAGACGTCAATGATTGTGGCATTTCCACAAAATATTTTTCAACTCTCGGTAAAATACCGATGGAAAAATACCATTTGGGAATTCGTCAGTGGTGTTTTAATTTTTTTTAAATATTTAGAATAAATAATATAAAATTATATAAATTAATAGTAAAAAAAAACCAATTACGAAAATAAAATTGTATCACCCATCAAAAATATAAAAATAAAGTTAAATAATATTCATCCAAATATTCATTTCAAATTTAATGTGTTTCCAAAAAAAATTAAACTAGAACAATGGAGGAGGAGGAGGAGGTTGATTTTCCCAGGACCTAACAGCCAAAAAGATGGCGCATATGTATCACCCATCTGTGATCTAATGTCCATGACCATTTGGCGGAGTTGTTCATAATCCGCCGAGAGTTGCTCGTATTGTTGTTGCAAGGCCACAAACTTTTTAGATTGGATGCTCATATTGTTGTTGCAAGGCCAAAACTCCTTAGATTGGATGCTCGATACTGATTAGGAGCTCCCAACGAATGAGACACTACGGGCCACCCGCAAGTTCTTGGCCGTAGTGTTGGAGAGCCTGTACACCCAATTTTTATCGGGTCCACCAAATGATCCTACCTTCATCCACAAATCCAGAATGAAATCCGAAAGGGTCAAATGATCATCCCCATATCTCTCCCTCAACCGACTATTATAGGTCTCTTGAAAATGAAAAAAGAAATCATCATATTCAATTCAAGAAAATAATAACTTACAAAATAAAATGGTTGAACGAACATACCATGAAGTGTTGAGTGCGGTTGTCAACTAACTATTGCACTCCCTTTTAGCGATCTTCACTCCGCACGTGTGTCTTTACAAACAGCTCCATTGGGCTCGGCTCACGTCCAAGAGGCTTAGCCTGTAAGAAAACAAATTAATTAAGTAACAACAAATTAATTAATGATATATTTCATTTAAATTAATCTTACCATCTGTTTCGCATGTGCAACAAATGGAATGGAGCCGCTGGTGTGCGTGGTCACCAAACCATGAATTTACCGGTTTCGGTTGTCGGCACTGGACTGTGAGCGTCGTGCGAACCGCTCAGACATCACATGTTGAATATATTATGGCCATATATCCCCCGGGATGTATGGCAATTTGAAATCCCTCCAAACCGCCATGTCATTCCAGCCTTGTAGACTGTTATCTCTCGTGTATGTTTTGGCTTTTTTTTGTGATTCATATCAAAAATCACACAACTTATTTTCATAGTGACAAGTTAGATTTTAAAACATAATTTTTTTAAAAAAATATCGTATTGTTTTCGATGTTACCTAGTTGCCGTGTGATTTTCCCACATGCTCCTCACAACATTGTCATACGCGTTGTCCCACTCTAATTTGTGTTATGTATAAATAATTTTTTTAAAGTAAAAATAATAATTTATTTACAATTATAATGATAATTTATTAAAAATAAGTTGGAAATTAGAAATTAACACCAACATGAAATCTTCAAAACCATGCATCGATATAAGGTCTCCATTCAGGATGTCTGGAAACTTGACTCCATTGAAATAATAGAATCTCCATCGACGATTTAAATGTTGATGATATTACTCGAATGACCTCAGTGTTTGTGAACCTGAAAAAAAATTAAATTAATGAAATATTGATTAGTTGTTCATAAATTATGTTATAATTAAAAAAAACTAAAACTGAAACAAACTTACATTGAAATGTCATTTTTCCAATGTGCCTCGTACTTGCGAGTGAATTAGTTTTGCTGTGACTGGGCTCGAACCACAGGGAGGTGAACTATATAAAATTAAAAACAATAAATGAAAAGGAGTTGAAGAGAACTTTTGAGATGTGATATTGATGTAAGGATTAAACAAAGATAAAACAATTATCAAGGTTATAGGATCCATTAATGGTATTTCAAATAAGTATAATATAAACTTTTTTTATTTCTCAACTAGAAACCACACACAAAGGAGGTTTCAATCAGATTATAAATTATTAACATGATTATAGTAATTATCTTATTTGAGTAATGCCTATACTTGTAAATAGTGTCAGGTATTCATGATGATAATTTATGTTAACAACAAATCAAGTTCCTTTCATAGCATAAGTGTCAGTTATACAATACAGTAGGTTATGAAAGTGCCAAGTATTTATTGTATTAAGGGTTGTTCAACACAAATCTAGATTAACCATTTAATAAGTAAGGTATTATGATTGAGTAAGAGAACAAATACAAAGCATGTTAGTATCAAACATTAAAGTTCATGTTGAGTTTATACTATACTTATTCTAACACCATTAGTGAAACATTTTCACCTCGATATAATAAACTTAGCTAAATATTATGAAAAAGAGAAACATGAATAAACTAGATAAAAACATAATAATAATATACATTAACTAAGTAAAGGAAATGAAAAGCATAAACAAGAGATTAATATAACATGAAATAAAACTTGAACATTAAAAAATACAAAGAAAGAGAGTAAGAGAAAGATCTTGATCTGAAAACCAAAATTTCTAAATGTATGGCAAATGCCTCCTTTTATAGGTTAAAATTTAGAATTATTGATTTGATGACTAATTATTGAGTGGATGGCCACCTCTTGACTTGGTGACAAACATTATCTTCTTGACTAAAAGTTAAAGAAAGATTACTTATGTTAAGAAGAGGGGGATATTTTTAGGGGGGGTGGTTGTTTGCAGTTTGGGAGGGGAGAGTTGGGATGGGGAAGAAGAAGGAGAAATAAAGGAGGAGAGGGTCGACAAAGTGGTGATGTATTAACTTTTACCGATGGAATCACCGATGGACTAATTTTGTTAGTGATGCCATCGACAATTCTGTTGGTGAATGGAATGTCACTATACGGAGATCCTGGTTTGAATCCTTCGGTAAGTCCGTCGGTATAATTTCTTGCAAAAACTTCCATGTCATCGAGCCATTTTGTTTTAAATTTTATATATTCCATCTATAATTCAATCGGTATATACTGACAATATTAGTCTGTCGGTATATACCGACTGAATTGCAGATAAAATAGTGTCTGTAGGTAATTATCACCATAATTTATCGACAGAATTATTCTGTCGGTAATTTCGTTGGTTTTAGGCAAATTTCTAGTAGTGGTTAGTTTGTCAAGGAGAGCAAATGGTGGATGGTTAACATATGAGCTTGTTGTTGATGATGATGGCGATGAAGTTGTAGTTTCCATGAGATACCATTGTTGGAGCTGAAGAAGTCACAGTGACTAGACCGAGAAAAGTTGGAGAATCATTGTTAGAATGGGTTAGTGAAGAGTTGTTAATGTGGAGGGGTTGCTGGAGTTGAGAAAGAACTTCTACTATTGTTGTGACTATAAGAGAAAGCCTTTTATTATTGAAAGAGTAAACTATTGCTTATGGTGGGAACCAAAAGCTTTTATGATTGAGAAGAAAACTCTTACTGCTGGAAGGAGGATGAAGCTAGTGTTGGGGGGCTGACTGTAATCGTTGTTGAGAAGAAATAACTGTTGTTTGCTGAACAAAAAATAGGTGTTTGTAGGCAGCTGATGAAGACTAAGATATTATTGATGTTGTGCAGTGAAGATGAAGTTATAACGATTGTCCTGGTGCAGAGTTGTTCTTCTTCTATTATGATTCAATAGACACCATGAAAAACTGCGAATGTCAGTTGCTGCACTACAGAGAAGGACAACTGCAATGCTACATTGTTATTGCTGTTGAAGCATTAGAATTGTTAGGACTTATTTGTGTTTATAGCTTAGTTGGTTACTCACTCTGTTAATAATGCCCCAGTTTGTAGGGTTCTGTGTTGTTTGAATTGGTCTTAGACCCACTTACGCGTTCTTAGGAGTTGTAAACGTGGAGTTTACTTTTATGTTGATTTCCTTGTAACAGGCTTGTATAGCAATTCAATAATATGATTTTTCAGCTTAAACTTGTAAATTTGTTCTGAGATCCAACATCTGGTATTAGAGCTTCATCACAGAGGCCTGATTGAGTGTTCTAAGAAACTATAGTTTTTTAAGAAGGTAGCAAGAGTAAGAGATTAGCAAAAGAGAGAAGAGTTAGAGAATCATGGCGACAGAGAACAACAACTTTGTTCAGCCAGCATTTCCATGGTTCGATGGTCATTATGACCATTGGGCCATGCTCATGGAAAACTTCATTGGATCAAAGAAGTACTGGGACTTGATAGAGAATGAGATTCCTGCAGCAGTAGAAGGGGTAGAGCCAACAAATGTGTAACGAAAGAGCAATGAAGATCAGAAACTAAAAGATTTGAAGGTCAAGAACTATCTATTCCATGCTATAGATAGGACTATTATTGAGATCATACTCTATAAGGAGACTGTAAAGGCTATCTGAGATTCAATGAGATTGAAGTATCAAGGCTCTACCAAGGTGAAACGTGCTTAGCTACAGGTTTTGAGATTCTTGGCATGAAGAAGGGTGAATAAGTCGATGAGTATTTTGCTAGGACATTGACCATCACCAATAAGATGAAGGTGCATAGAGAAAGGATGGAGTAGAGTGTGATCATTGAAAAAATCTTAAGGTCAATGACTATCAAGTTCAATTATGTCGTTTGTTCGATAGAAGAGTCTAATGACCTCTCTATCATGACCATAAATGAGCTTCAAAGTAGCCTGCTAGTCCATGAATAGAGGATGCAAGGACAGAAGGAAAAGGAGCATGCTGTGAACATCACAAATTCAAAGAAGAGTGGAGGAAGATATGAACACATAGTTGAAGGGAGAAGAAAAGCTTGTGGAGATTTCATAGGAAGAGGCCGAGGTAGGGGTAGGCAATCTTTCAACAAAGCCTTGGTCCAGTGCTACAATTGCTAGAAACTAGGGCATTTTCAATATGAATATCCTAGTAGGGAGAAAGGTGCGAATTACGCAGAATTCGATGAGGAAGAAAAGATGCTTATGATGGCGTATATGGAGATAAATCAATTAAAGAGGGAGAATGTATGGTTCCTCAACTCAGGCTGTAACAACAACATGTATGGTAACGAGGAGTGGTTCTTTGATCTTGATGAAAAGTTCAGACAATCAGTGAAGCTCGAAGATAATTTAAGGATGATGGTTATGGGAAAAGGAAATGTCAAGCATCATATCAATGGATTAACTTAGGTAATCACAAAGGTTTATTTTATACCTGAGTTAAGAAATAGTCCCTTAAGCATTGGTCAGCTTCAAGAAAAGAATTTAGCTATTCTCATTCAACATGACATGTGTAAGATTTACCATTCTAGAAGAGGTTTAATTATACAAACACAGATGTCAGCCAACAAGATGTTTGTTGTACTTACTTCTGTAATTTCTCCAACCTCAATCTGTCTCCAAGCCACATCTGAAGACAACACATAATTGTGGTACTACTAGTATGAACATCTAAATTTCAAGATGTTGAAGACTTTGCTCTATAAGAAGATGGCTAGAGGTTTGTCGATGCTCAAGGTTTCATCAAAAGTGTGTGGTGACTGTATGATTGGGAAGCAACACTAAGAAGCAATGTCGAAGATAAGCTTGTGGAGGGCACTAAGAAGCTTCAACTGGTTCATGTAGATATTTGTGGACCTATCTTACTAGAATCAAACAGTGGCAAAAGGTATGTAATCACCTTCATTGATGATTATAGTAGAAAGACCTGGGTATATTTTTTTATCTGGAAAATCTGAAGCATTAGCTATGTTTAAGAAGTATAAGGTGTTTGTGGAAAAGAATATTGGTAATGTGATTTGCTGCTTAAAAATCAATAGAGGTGAGGAGTTTACCTCACTCGAGTTCAATAATTTATGTAGCATGCATGGGGTTAACAAATAGCTTACCACAACAGCTTATACCCCGTAACAAAACAAGGTTGCCGAGAGGAAGAATCGTACCATAATAAACATGGTGTGTAGCATGCTATCAGGAAAGGAACTACCAAAAGAGTTCTGGCCAAAAGCAGTTAATTGGTCTGTTTATGTGCTGAATTGGAGTCCCACTCTAGCTGTCAAAGATGTTACTCCTGAAGAGGCTTGGAGTGGGATAAAGCCTTGTGTCGATAATTCTCGTGTATTTGGGTGGCTCATGTTCATGTGCCTGACAGTGAAATAAAAAAGCTTGATAATAAGAGTTTCAAATGTGTTTTTTTGGGTGTGAGTGAGGAATTGAAAGCCTATAGGGTTTATGATCCAATTTCAAAGTAGTGATTAACAGAGATATAATGTGTGTTGAGGATAAGAGGTGGAATTAGGGTAGAAGTGCAGAGGAGGTGAAACGTGATGTGCTAGAATTGGAAGGTAATAAAGATATTAATGTTAATGAGGAAGGAGAAGGTTTAAAAGATGAGCAAACTGAAGAAACAAATTACTCATCACCAAATGAGTTATCTGAGGAAGCACTACTAAGTCTAAATCAAAGGAGGAGTCGAAGATAGCCAGTTGAATTGAAGGATTATGTAACCAGTAAGGGATTATCTGATGAAGAGGAGAGGCATAGTCTGGTAATGTTTACTTCAGCTGAAGATCCCGTCACATTTGAGGAAGCATACAAGAGTTTGAAATGGAGAGAGGCAATGGATATGGAGATGAGAGCTATTAAAACATTACCAAACTATACCTCTCTTCTTCATCAGACAATCACTTATTGGTTACATAATACCTTAACCAGGCTGGCTACCTTTGACTCCTCCCTTGATTTGAACTCAGTGGTGCTTCCTTAGACAACTCATTTTGTGATGAGTTATTTGTTTCTTCAGTTTGCTCATCTTCTAAACCTTCTCCTTCCTCATTAACATCAACATCTTCATTGTCACCTTCCCATTCTAACACATTTGAAATGGAGAGATGAAATGAATATGGAGATGAGAGCTATTAAAAAATATGAGACATGGGAATTAACTACCTTGCTGGCTGGAGCTAAGAGAATAGGAGTGAAATGGGTGTTTAAGATGAAGTTTAATGAGAAAGGAAATGTGGACAAGCATAAGGCCCAACTTGTGGCAAAGAGGTACTCTCAAAAGCAGGGGATTGATTATAATGAAGTATTCGCACTGATGGCTAGGTGGGATACGATTAGAACAATTTTAGCTTTTGTAGCCTACAAAGGTTGGTGTGTTTTTTAGTTGGATGTAAAAAGCGCATTCTTGCATGGAGAATTAAATAAGGTAGTGTTCATTGATCAATCTTAAGGTTACGAGAAGTAAGAAGAGGAGCACAAGGTTTATAGGTTGAAGAAGGCGTTGTAATGGCTCAAGCAGCTTAGTACAATAGAATTGAGGCACACTTTGCCAAAGAGAGGCTTGAAAAATGTTTTTGTGAGCACATATTGTTTATAAATTCTATGACAAAGGGAAGATATTGATCGTGAGTGTCTAAATGGATGATCTTATTTTTACAGGAAATGATAACGATATGTTCAAGAATTTCAAAGAATCAATGAAGAAGGAGTTTAATATGTCTGATCTTGGTAGAATAAAGTATTTTTTGGGTGTAGAGGTGGTACAAAATTCAGATGGGATTTTCATATGTCAATGTTAGTATGTTAAAGAGGTGCCTGAAAGGTTTGGCATGTAAAGGAGAAATCATGTGAATAATCCAATTGTTCTAGGATGTAAGTTGTGAAAGAGTGGAAGTGATGTGGTGATTGTGGATACTATAGAGTACAAGAAAATGGTTTAGAGCTTGTTGTATTTGACAGCCACAAGACCCGATCTCATGTATACAGTTGGGTTGATTAGTAGATACATGGAGAAACCAACTGAAATGCACTTGGAAGTTGGCTAGAGGATACTAAGGTATTTGAAGGGCACTATGGAGCTTGGAATTGGTTACAAAAAAGGTGGTGAAGGGAGTTTAATAGCTTTTGCAAATAGTGACTATGCAAGGGGATGTTGATGATCGAAAAAGTACATTTGGGTATATGTTTATGCTAGCAATAGGGGCTATTTCATGGTCCTCAAGAAAGCACCCAGTGGTGACCTTATCTACGATGGAGGTGAAGTTCATAGCAGCAGCCTCATGTACATGTCAAGGGTTCTAGTTAAGAAGGATTCTTGAAAAGCTTGGTCACGTTCAAGGTATACTATCTATTGTGACTATAGTTCTACTTCTAAACTTTCAAGGAATCCAGTTTTACATGGTCGAAGTAAGCATATCGACGTGAGGTTTCATTTTTTACATGAGCTTACAAGACATGAGATAGTAGAGTTGGTGCACTGCAATACACAAGAGCAAGTGTCTAATATCATGACTAAACCTCTCAAACTGAAGGTCTTTCTGAAGCTGCGAGATAAACTTGGCATATATGTAATGTCTTGAGTAAACTGAATACACTGGTGCAGTCCAGTTTAAGGAAGGATATTGAAGCATTAGAATTGTTAGGACTTATCCATGTTTGTTGCTTAGTTGGTTACTCACTCTATTAATAATGCCCTAATATATAGGGTAATCTGTTTTGTTTGAATTGGTCTTAGACCCACTTACACGTTCTTAGGAGTTGTGAATGTGGAGTTTATTTTTCTTTTAATTTTCTTGTAACAAGCTTGTATAAAGCCATTGCTTTTGCAATTTAATAAGATGATTTTTCAGCCTAAACTTGTAAATTGGTTCTGAGATCCAACAATTGCTCCTTCAAACAGTTGCCGCAAGAGGATGTTGTTCACGACTGGGATCACGGTAGGGGTGTTGGTTTGTGAACAAATTGTTGTTGCTCAAGAAGAAGTCATTGATGGTTAGGAGAGAAGAGCGAATTAATTTCCCTAGCTCTTCCTCTCACGAGTTTTGTGTGTTTTTGGGAGGTGGAGAAACTTTTTTTATGTATTGTTTGTTTCTTTTCTTTTAATGTCAGTGTGTTGATGAGTGAGAGAGTGTTTTTGTGTGTGTGATTTTTTCTTTTTTAAAATAAATTTCTCCTAAAATTCCTTTTTCTTTTTTTGTGTGTGTAACCATCTATTTATAGGTAAAAATTCTCTATGGCTTAAAGACAAAGAAAATCAAGACCAACTATTGAATTTCAAGAATAAATCTTAATCATTCATTTAATAATTTGGAGACAAAGCAAAGAAAAATAGATCCTTAGATTAAAAGAATGATTGTAGACCTTTTGATTAAAAAATAGGTTGCTTGATGAGAGGGTTTTCAAATTTCAAATTATAATTAGATCACTAAAAACTAAATGTATTTTTTCTTTTTCTTCTTTGTCTTTTTTTATATTTTAAATTGTTTGGAAAAGACATTAAAAACGACTTACATACGTCAAGAATATATTTTTTGGGTTTTTGTTGTTATTTTGCTATTTTTGGTTTTTTACGAAGACTTTTCAAAAATGAGTTAAAACATTAGGCAACAACATATTCAATAAAGGAGGAATTTAGTTCATATTAGGATTCAATAAAACCCTTCATCTAACATTTATCTTTGTATAGGGTTAAGATTACCTATATAAATGTGATTTAAACTTTATATCATTATATAAAAGGGCACACAGTCATAATGAAAGATGGTCAGCTTCATATAATAATTTTTGCAATTTAATGTATTCCGTTTCAAGTATAAGTACCATTACCAAAAAAAAAAATGACAAATACAAACGAAAATATTGATGGAAAAAATTTCATCGGTAAATTACAATGACACTTACTGACAAAATATTTCCTCGCTATGTCCCATGGTATATATCAATGATATTTTTCCATCAATATATACCAAGAAAATTACAGTTGGAAATGAATGATTAGAAAAAGAAAAAAATAATGACTCATTATTACAAATGTTATTATCGACGAAATAAACTCGTCACTAATATCTATCAGTGAATCTGTTAGTAGTTTTTAAGTTATAACCTAGCAATTGACCCCCGTCTCCCCGTCTCCCATTTCTTTTTCTTTTTCTTCCATTTATTTCTGTGAAAGATCACTAGCTACTTGCTCTGTTTTTGTGATCCTAAAAAGGAAGGAAACTTAAAAGTTTCTCCTGTTAACTGGCCTAGTCATATCAATAAACAAGAGTATTGTGTTATCTATAACTTATGTGATAAGTTTTAGTTAACCAAGTTTTGACAACATCAGCCTTCTAGTAAATGGAACGTCCCTTAAGAAGTCAAAATTTAGGCACTACACACCTTGGTAATTTGTTTGCTTTGTTCTGTAAGACAGTGGCATTAGTTGGCCTAATTTGATGAAGCATGCCTAGAAAAAAAATTAAAAAAAAACTTCTATTTTTTGAATTTAAACTTTAAAACTAGTAACCAGATAAATCTTTTTTTTTAATAGTATAACTCTTAAGATTTTTTTTAGTAGAGTTTAAATTTTTGAATCCCGAATATCCATTATAATTGGAGAAAAATTATTGAATTATATATAAAATTTTATTTATAAATTTATTTCACATGAACAAAAATGAAATAAAATAGTTGTATAATTTTCTGATCATAGTGTTATGCTACTTTAGTTTGCCCCCTACACATTAGGTTCATGCTTCTTTCAAATTTCTAAACTTTTAGGCTAACCATGAGGATTTCTTGGATGTTGTAAACATGGTTTGACAAACTTTAGTTAGTGGTAACCTAATGTACATGCTCACCACAAAGGTATGCTCAAGCCCAAGCTTAAGTTCTTGTATCGTCACCACTTTAGCCACATATTTAGTAAGGTGATGGAGGCAAAGATTTAATGGGTTGTAGCACAAACATTGCTTGATGGGTGTCCTTCTAAGAACCTCCTTGCTTTTGAAAGGAATCTCGCTAGACGATACTCTCAGTTGTGCAAGAATGAGGAGGCCTTATATAGATATAATTAAATCCATGATTTAGTGGCTTCAACTTAGTAACAAGAACACCAAGTTCTTTAAAAAATATTTGATTCACAGACAGGTAAGGAACAAGATCCATGGGATGAAAATGAGACTGGGTCTCAGATTACTAAATAGAGAGATTTGAGGCTATTGATAATTAGGTTTTATCAGGATCTCCTTGCAGCGCCCTCGGCTCAGTTTGCTAACAACACGTCTAAGTTTTTCCCTACTACTATCTTTGATGATGTAGTTCTTGGTTTGAAGGATGATGTCTTGGATGATGAGATTCAGACGTCTTTGTTTTCTATCTCAAATAACAAAGCTCCAGGCCTAGATGGTTTCACCTCCTTGTTTTTTAAAAGAAGTTGAGATATTGTTGGGATTGGTTTTAAGGTGGATGTCAGGTATTTCATCGATCATTGCATCCTCCCTAGATATGTTAATGCTACTAGAATTTTTTTAATGCTTAAGGTTGAGACTACATATAACATGAATGACTTTAAGACTATTTATTGCTATAAAGTGCTTTATAAATGCATTTCTAAGATCATTGTGAGAAGGTTAAAGGTAGTATTATTTGATGTTATTGGATAACTATCACCTGATAACTATCCCTAGAGTCTGTTTTTATGTCTAATTGATAGATTTCAGATGCAATCTTATTGACTTCGGAGCTCATAGATAACCATTACCTGGATAATGGTTCGACTAGGTGTGTACTAAAGGTTGACATTATAAAAGCCTTTGATATAGTTAGCTAGAATTTCATCATTTAAGGCCTACAAGCTATTAGCATTCTAGATCGCATTGTTAAATGGAATCAGACATGTTTATCCATCACTCACTTTTCTGTTGCTTTGAAAGGTGAGATGTATGGTTTCTTTAGGTGTCTTCTAGGGGTATTAGGAAGGGTAAACTTCTCTCCCTTTAACTCTTTGTCTTGGCCATGGATGGCCTAGGAGGCATTCTTAAGGTGGCTACTCAAGATGTGTGGTTTAAGTACCACTAGCGATGTCAACAGAACCATATCACACACTTATGCTTTGCTGATGATCTTATGATGTTTTGTAATGCTAACTTGGGTTTTGTGGG
>Ga0325405_1003453_pt1 | contig 16247 bp, 10 predicted proteins | sample PopdelMetagenome_21_FD_205663 | JGI IMG/M metagenome (GOLD analysis project Ga0325405, IMG submission 205663) | Populus deltoides microbial communities from Bellville, Georgia, United States - Xylem-Control-R2 | ecosystem: Host-associated > Plants > Phyllosphere > Stem > Wood/Secondary xylem...
TCTCCAATGAGTTTGGAAGATACTCTGCTGTACTAATGATGGTTGGTTTAAAAAGAATGTTGCTGCCCTCTATTTTAGAATATCATCATATCACTAGTTTTTCAAACAGTTTTCTTTGATTTTTCCTTCTCTACATTTCCGTAGCGATCGGCAACGCCGTGTATGATAAAAATTAATTTTCTTTTATATTTTTTAATTATTTTAATATACTAATATTAAAAATAAATTAAAACATATATTATTTTTATTTATTCTAAATAAAAAATTCTTTGAAATATATAAAAATACTACTTTAATTGAGTTATAAAACACAAAGATGACATGTATATTTTAATTTTATTTTTTAAATTATTTTAAAAATTTGATAATAATTATTTTTCAAAGTATTTTAGTTCAGAAATATGTTAAAATATTTTTTTTAAAAAAATTATTTTTGATATTGATAAATCAAAATAATCTGAAAGCATAAAAAAAATTAACTTGAAGCAAATAAAAAAATTTTAATTTTTTTAAAATATTTTTAAAACGAAAAAACAAATAAACACATGTATAAATTACATGTTATCACCACCGCCATCCACCACATTATGCATAAAATGGGTGTTCAGCCTAGTGTTGTTACACATGTTTATTTTTATGTTTGAAATTGTATTTTTGTTCATTTTAAAAGTGCACTTAATCTGAAAAATCAATGTTCTTTTTAGTGTTTTTTTTTTTAACTTTAATGTTATAATATCGAAGATAAAAAAATCTATTTTAAAATATATTTTAAGTGAAAATATTTTTAAAAAACATAATTATATGAAATCATCATGAAGTTATATTAAACTAAATCCATTATAAAAACTTATCGTAGCTTTTTTATATATATAATTATTTTTTTCTTAAGCTTCAACACTTTAACATAAGGATTTAAATCTGTGATTTTTTTACAATTATGATAAGTTTAGTATTATTAAGTTTATTGCACAGTCAAGCTTAAATAATATATTATATGTAAAATTATATTATTATACGGAGAAACTTGCATGTTTTCAAAGTCTCGTGTCAAACAAATCAGTAACATATCGAAATAAAACTATTTATATATTAAATTAAAAGTATTTCAATTGAAATTAATCAAAATTTTTATTTTTCCTAACATACATTGAACACAAAAAGTACTGAAAAGGGAAATTGAAATATAAAATTATATCCATATATAATTGTGAAATAATCATATGTAAATATCTATCAAATTAATAAAGAAATTCTAGACTTGCCTAGAATGTATAAATATATATATCAAAACGAATACATAACAATAAAATCAACATAATATTACCTGACCAATAAAAGATGAAAAATAAATACAAAAAGAAACTAATAAATAACAAATTTGGATATATAGTACTTATAATCGAATTTTTCCAATAATAATAATAAAATATAAGTATAATATGTATTAAAAACAAATACTTCAAGACACTAAAATAAACAAATCCACACATAGATATTAACTAGTATATTGGCTTGCACTCCGCAGCGGGTTAGTATGATTTTTTTAAATATAAAAAAAATTATTAAAAGTATAGAGAATATTTTAAACCTCTTAAGTCTGACAGTCATGCTAGACCCAAGAGCCTTGACAAAAAATGTTTAAAATATCCTTAAAGTATATTAAACATAAATTCTAATTATTATTTTTATTAAAAAAATATTTAAACTATCTTGAAGTATCCTAAACAAAAATCCTCATTAATTTTTTTATAAATTATTTTTATTTTTATAAAAAAAATATTTAAACAATACTTGAAGGATCATAAATAGAAATTCTAGTTAATTTTTTATAAAAAAAATATTTAAACTATTCTTAAAGTATTTTAAATAGAAATTCAAATTAATTTTTTTTATTTTAATTTTAATTTTTATAGGCTCTTGTGTTTGGCGGTCATGACATGCCCAAATGACTTGAGTTTAGCAGTCATGCCTAATTAATTTTTTTTTCAATTTTTTTATAAAAAATTTTAAACTGTCCTTAAAATATTCTAAACAGAAATTCTAATTAATTTTTTTAAAAATTATTTTGTTTTTTATAAAAAAACATTTAAACTATCTTTGAAGTATCCTAAACAGAAATTCTAATTAATTTTTTTATTTTTTTATAAAAAAACATTTAAACTATCCTTGAAGAATCAAAAACAGAAATCCTAATCAATTTTTTTTAATTGTTTTTTAGTTTTTTATATAAAATATTTAAACAATCCTTGAAGAATTCTAAACAGAAATCCTAATCAATTTTTTTTTAAATTGTTTTTATTTTTTTATAAAAAACATTTAAACTATCCTTAAAGTATCCTAAACAAAAATCATAATTAATTTTTTTATAATATTTTTTATTTTTTATAAAAAAATTTAAATTATCCTTGAAATATCCAAGACAGAAATCCTAATTAATTTTTTTTATAAGTTTTTTGAAGTGTCCTAAACAGAAATTCTAATTATTTTTTTATAATTTTTTATATTTTTTATATAAAAAATTTAAACTATAATTGAAGTATCATAAATAGAAATCCTAATTAAGTTTTTTATAATTATTTTTTTATTTTTATAAAAAAATATTTAAAATATCCTTGAAGTATCTTAAACAGAAATCCTAGTTAATTTTTTTATCAATTTTTTTATTTAAAAAAAATATTTAAATTATCCTTAATGTATCCTAAACATAAATTCTAATTACTTATTTTAATTTTTAATTTTATTTTTTATAGGCTCTTGAGTCTGGCGGTCATTCCAGACCTAAAGTACTTGCATATGCCAAATATGCCTGATTTGACAAAAGAAAAAAGAAAAACAATTGTGCACTTTAATTGATAAGAGAGTGAAAAGAAAGAAAAAACATGTATAAAAAAAAATCTTTCAAAAGGATAAGATGAAAAATTGAAAGTGAAACTATCATTATAGTCCACATTAAAAGACCTCTTAATTTATAGTAATTTTTCCACACCATTTAGCTTTTATTATAATAATATCAATTATCAATCATTCATCAATAATATTTTTATTTTAATTTGTGCTTCTATTCAATCTACATCCTACTCCATTTTGATAACAACAAGTAGATATTATCGTGGATCACTAGCTAGCTCCTATACATTTTCCTTTCTAGAAACATGGATATTAAATTAACCTATATGATTCAAAAACACCAATAAACCATATTTATTTTATTTATTCAAAAACATGGAATATGTTTCAATTATGCAATTAACGATGCAAGTCTAATTTAAATGCATTTTTTTAACATAAATTTTGTTAGTAATTTAATATTTTGTCCAACAGAGTGTTCACACACACACACACACACACTCACACGAGTGTTGGCTTGTTGAGCCAATCAAAACCCGTAATTTACTAGGAAAAAATGTTACCAAAAACCTTGAACTCGTCAATTTCAACTTGTTTTGCGAACTTGCTTTGTACTATACTAAGAAAATTTATGATACCAATGTTGAAAAACTACTCATCACTTTACCATATTTTCATTGTATTGCATGCTGATTGAAAGGTTGTGTGTTTTTTTGTTTCTTTTTCTTCTTGCTTGTATATGAAGAATTGATAGTATATTTTCAATGAAATTAATTAGCCGAGAATTATTAGAACATAAATATTCTCTTTCAAACACATATTTTTTTAATTTTCCCTTTAACTTGTCTTTTATTTACTTTCATATGAGAAGTTGCTTCATTTTGTTATGGTATGTAAATTTTAGTGGCTCTTTACACAAAATGTTAAATTGTCAAATTTTGATGTCATGCATAGCACTTCAATTTGATGAATCATTTTGGGCCAAAGCTAGACCTTTATAAGTAAAGTTCAATGTCCTATTCATTTTTGTGTGTGTGTATAATGTTTTTTTTTATTATTATTATCGATTGCTTATTTTTATATCATCTAATTAAATAAAACAAACATATTTGACCCACTTGAATTTATAACTCGAGTTGTTGAATTTGTTTTTAAATACATGCTTGCCACCTAAACATCATTTTAAAAATAATACAGACCTACAACGAAACGCGAGCCCACGTCTTGTTATTTATTATAAATCAAGTATAAATATAACTTGTGTTATTGCAAATCCTTGGTAACTCTCAATGTTAATAAGAGTTTCCTGATCATATAAACTTGACTTTCATTATCATAATCTTCCTCCTCATCTTTTAGTATCATAAATTTCATTATCATAAAATTTATTATGTCCGCACAACTTGCCTTCATGTTTTTTAAGGTTTTCTTATTCCTTAACCATACTAATAGATTTTTATTTTCTACAATCACTAAAACAATACTCATGCTTCTCATATTTTAGTGTTTGCCTGAAACTGATTTGGCATACAAATTACATGGCTTATTTGTTTTAGATTGTTTTTTCTAGGCCTTATTAGGTTTAACAACATCTTGTTTCATATGTGTTTACAACTATAGTGTTTTTCTTTTGTTAATAATATTGGATCTACTATTCTCATTATATTTACTCTTAGGATTTAAATATTTTGCTATTACTTACTCTCTCTTTGAGTAAAATTTATGCATTCAAAGCCATATTATTTTATTTTATGTAAGTGATTATGTTAAGCTGACCTCTAAAATTCATCATTTTACTCATATATAGAATTATTTCCTTATGAACAATCCTAATATCACATCTAAAATAAATATTGCTAATAAATTAAAAGAAATAATTTGTCTTACCATATTTGTTTCATCATTGTCTATAATCTAATATTTTCCCTACCCTCTTTTGCATATATATCCATATATTACTTTCATAAAAAAAAAAGCTCTATCCACTAATATGTATATGACTAATTTCACCATTTTTTTAGATATTCATGTTTTCTTTAAGTAAGTTGCATTTGACAACCCAGTTAAGAAATTATTTTATTTTTAAATTTGTATTAAAGCTAAGGATATCAAATCTTAAGCAAAATTCATTCATCTCATGATAATATTTTTCAAGCTTATCATGCAATAATTAGTAAAATCATTACAGCCTACATGAATCCCATCCTCTTCAAATCCTAATAAATAGATAGGTTATCTATATGAGATTGCAAGAACATGTATAAGATTTGGTCTATCTTGAGCATGTCCCTCTCCTCGTCACAATTTTTGTTTGTGCCTCCATCTAGTAGTTGATCTAGTCACTTAAATTATGCCTATTACTAGACAATTCAATTGATCAAATCTCTATGACATGGTTTCCTATGATGCTTTTTTCAGTCCTTTTAGTGCTTTAAATGACATCTACTCTTTGATCTACATTATGGGGTGGGATGGTGTTACCAATGTTTTTTTTTTCCATCGAACATGCCAACTCATTCTCATACCAATTGAAATATCATATAGTGAAATGAAAGAAACTAGGGTTTCACAAACCCTAAAATTATAACTAAATTGTAGATAGAGTTTTCATTTAATAAACTTAGATTGATAATAATTTAATACCAATAACATATAAAATTGTTTTAAATAGTAAGTTAGATTGACCCAACTAATAAAATCTGAATAAAATAAATATATAAACCTAATTAGGAACTAAAATAACAAGGAAAATAAAGAAAATTTCAAAACAATCTCTAGACCTAATTTTGCATAAAAATGATCTCAGTTGGTTATCACTATATAACTGAGCTTGTTGAATAAGTTTATAAAATTTTAACTTGATCAAAAAATGAATTAAAAGTTATGTCTATTTCTTTCAATAAATTCACTTGACTCGTCTTGACTTTTCTTAGATTTAGACATGTCGATTGGGTTTATGAACATTGTTCAAACACTTTAAAATTGATTAAGATTGTTATTTCTTCTTTCTTCTTAGATGATATAGTTTCACCAAACAGAAAATATGCATATCAATCAATATATAAACAAAATTCAACTTATAGTACTTGTTAATAGAAAATAGACATAAAGAAGTAAATTGACACAATGATCAATCATTTGGCCTTAAAATAATTTATTGCCTGCTATATGGTTAATGTGGTTGCAATATCATTTCTCATGCTTACTCAATTTCTTATTCTAAGTAACATAAACAACAATAAATAGTGAACTTAAATTTATACATTACTCTGTATAAGAAATACAAGGACAGAAGAATTTTGACAGAAAATTGTAAAAGAGAAAGTTTTTGAAATATTATAAGTTTTCTCTTCTTCAAACTTTTGTGAGAACATAATGACAATTATGACAATTAATTTTAACTTTAAATTTTAAAACTAAAAGATATATATTTTCAAAAAAAAACAACTTTTTAAAAGGACACAAATATATTTTAAATAGAGTTTCAACAACTAAAAATCTCTAGGAAAAAACATAAGTTTTTATTCACACCCTAACAATCCTCTATATGAATTGCAATAATTTGGTTATAATAAAATACAAAGTTGACATGGAGATAGAGAGTAACAATGAAAAATCTATGCATTGGGTGAGATAGTTTTTGACCTTGAACCATCTCTAGTGAAAACTATCGGATTCACTAATCTAACCAGTGAGCATGATGTCTTGAAGTGTTCAAACTTTTGTAAGAACCCAAACAATAGCAAACACACAATTTTTCTTTTTATAATTTTGATTCTCACGGTTGTGTTTATTTTGGCCTTGAACACATTTTGGTATCAAATAGTACTTTAAAGAATTTAGCCTATTCAAATCTCATTGAAGTGACCTCGTTTCACACTCATATAAATGATTCTTATTAAGAGTATCTTGCAATAACTCACTTGATTTTTTCAATCTATAAGAATCATTAAAAGCTTAGCTTATCATATTTTCGTTGCAAACAACATTTTCCATCATAGGAATGTGTAAGATGCAAATACTGGATTTACACATGATTTGATTGTTTTTTTAAATCTAGATCTTGAGATCTTTAATCAACTAGGTTGGGTTGTCATCATAGTAATTCTTTGAATATAGGCTTTAATTTAATTCCTCTCGATGATTTATTAACTTTGTTTCTTTGTTAAGCAATTTTATAAGTGATTATGCAATGCAATCCTTTGACTTCACGTAGTCAATAGAGATAATCCTATTTGAAAGAAACTACCTTATAATATAATATATTTGATAAATATATCAAGACTTATTATTATATATACTATTTCATGCCATACCAATTGCAAATTGGCTATTGTAATGTATAGAAATTGTTGGCATAGATTTCAGCCAACTTAAAATATCTTCTGAGAAGTTTTGAAGCCACTCTTTTTCTTTTTTTTTTCATCTTTGTCTAAAGCTATAAACTCAAACTATTTAGTAGATCTGGCTATGTAAGTTTATTTAGAAGATTTACAAGCGACTATATCTCTACTAATAGTAAAGATAATTCAACTTGTGAATTAAATCTTTAATATTAAATATTCAATTAGCATCGTTAAACTAGTCTATATTTTAACTTTTTTTAGTAGAAGAGTCGTAATTTTTTCTAGAAACCCTACCACTTTTATATATTTATAGGAAGGTCTTTGACCATCCCATAACTCATAGAATGTCTTCTCTAATTTCTTATGAGGAATTTTATTCAAAATACAATTTGCTGATAAAATAGCCCCCCTCACAAGTTCTAAAATAATCTTAAACTTATCAACATAAAATTCATGATTTCTTTCCATGTTCAGTTATTGCGTTCAACAATATCATTTTATTATAGTGAATAAAAAGTCATGGTTTAATGGATTATACCAAGCTTATTACAAAATTCATCAAAATGCAAATCATATTCCTCACCTCTATTGCTTCTTATCACATTGATCTTTTTGCTAAATTGATTTTCAACCTCGTTTTTGAAATATTTGAACACATTTAAAGCCTAGTATTTTCTTATTAGTAAATAGACGTAACAATATCTTGTGAAATCATTAATGAAAGTATAGCTACCTATTAGAGCTTCAACCAACCACCACCGGTCAATTTCGCTTCAGAGCCACCCTTTAAATACTTTTTACCAGCTGTAGTTTGCTTGAATTTTAAATCACATATATCAATGTGAATTAAATGTAGAGGCTTGCTACTTTTTTATATATAAGATAGAGTACAAGACTAAAAAAAAAGAAGAAGTTATATTAATCTTTTTATTTTTTTGGTACAATCATCATAATACTGACCTTAAATAATCCATCACATAAATATTCCTTGCATATAGACATCCCACTCTTAGTGAGGATAAACTTGTTAGACTAAAACAATAACCTAAACCATTTCTTGCTCAATAGCAAGTAAGAACCCAATTTATTTATTTTTAAATATAAAAAACATGACCTAAATTATAAAAAGCCACCTGTTTTCTAGAAATCATCATTAGCTGATTCAGAATTATCCTTTAGAATTCTAATTTGAGGTTTAAAGAAAAGTTTGCAACTTGACCCAACAAAAACCTTGCATTTGATAACCAAAGTTATATACAATTAATCACCCCCACCATACATCATAATGAGACACAAATGAGAAGTGTATATCATAACGATGTTGATCAATCCTTCAAAGAGTTTGCAAGTTCAGTAAATATTTTAGTATGGGAATCACTCAACCACACAAAGAGAAACAAAGTAGACAATATGCGGCGACAACTTTAGAGAAAATTTCAAAAACTAAAAAATAATATATAGTGGAAAACTAACCCTAATTTGACTTAATAGATTCAAACTTGATAAATAAGCCTTAACACATTAAAAGCCCAAAATAAATAAAATAATAAAATAAGACCTAGCCCAAATAAACCTTTAAATGTCACAAGCTCTAAAATAAACTAAAACATAAATAAATAATAGCCTAACTAATTAAAACAAGACCCAAGTCAAATTTGTAATATCTTGGTAGAATCGAAGTCCAATTTTAGACAAATAGTTCTCCATTTTATTTAAAAATTAAAAGGTCTATCATATATCATTAGAAATATATGGATGTCTACTTTCTAATGCAACTAGAATCGCATCAAAATTCATTTTTTAGCTTTGATTATGACCAAAACAATAACAAAGGTTAAAATTGATAGATTTGAATCTTCTTATTCCAATCTTTCTGTAATGTTTAGATGCTTCCCTACAAGCCTCTCTTAAATATGAATCAAGTTAATTATGGCTTGTTCTTCATTCTTTGATATCTTCTCGAAGTCGACCTTAGCTCATGTATCTTGAAGAAGTCCATTAATTGCCTCTTTGAACTACTTTGCTCAAAGTCTTATAACTAGACCTAATGGAACCTTTAAACGATCTCTTAATGTTGAAGCTAAGATCACATCATTAGTACTACTTTTCCATGACCTAGGATTTTACACACAATTGTTTTTTTCATGAACAAGTGTTCTCTATCAATAGTTGCTGCATACTAAAAAAATCTATTCATGTCAGAACATACATAACAGGTGGCTCCAATAACAAACTCACCACTTTTTAGGGTTATCTGTAAAGTTTACTTCTGACTCAAAAGCAACAAACTCTATAGCTTTTTCACCAATGATCTCAATCACACTGGCTTATGCATTCTTCTCTTTCACATTGACGACATTTCTCAGTGTGGTGTCCTAACTTGTTGCAAATAAAATACGTTCATTTGAACCTCTTTTTAGTCATTGCCACCACTATTAGTATTCCTGAAAAATATTTTCTCCGTCAAGCTTTCTATTTAAGTTCACACCACCTAAGTTTTTTTATTTTTCCTATATGAAGCACGTTTAGAAATCAAATTAGCTAATAAAACAATTAGGGCTACTAGGGTAACTGGTGCATTAGTGTTATCAACACTAGTTTTATCCAAATGTTGTCTCAATAATAAGATCAACTTCACAAATATATGTCACATGATATAATTTAGAAAATAATACAATTGAAAAAAAATTAATCATTCAATGTATAACACATTAATTGTGCAAAGTATAATTTAATAAATGTATTGAATATTTAAATAAATACCCTTATTATATGTATTTTGCGCGCGCGCGCGTGTGTATTATTAGTGTAAAAATATGTAAGTTCGATTTTTGATAGAAGGAATTTCAAACATTTATTTTATCTACTATCAATAAATCTCATATATCTATAAATATATTGTTTGTATATAACAAAAACGGTATTGTAACCTATTGGTAAGTGGCTTTTTTTCTTTTTTAGATATCCTCTTTCAAAACCCAATAGCCATATCTTTTGCATACGCAATAGGAAGACATAATTTGTAAAAAGCCAAAAACAAATAGTTTTTTTGGGTGAAATACAAGGCTTCAAGCCCTAAAAGAACTAAATTAATTGTGGTAGAGCTGACCAAATTAGGTCAAAATATAAATTTGATTACAAACCCGCAAGAGGGTAACTAATAACCCAATTATCTCTATTAAGTGGATTTTTTGATCAAGCTAAAGTTTTCCAAACAATCCACTACAACATTCCTTTCTCTAAATGTATGTTGAATCCTAACCTTACAGTCCTTTGACAAAGCTTCCTTTACTTTGGTGTCGACTTTGACTATATACTTCGTAAAAAAGTTCACTACCAACATCAAATATGACTCTAGAATTATCCAATATAATCTTAGAGTCCAGACAAGATCTAACCTAGTGATGACTGCTTATAACTTTGGTATAATTAAAGTTAGATGCTGCATTGATTGCAAAGCCTTTAATCTAAGAACCATGCTATCTTTGATCAGCCCTCCTACTCCTGTAAATCTAGGATTACCATTCCATAAAACACTAAGAGAAGTTGTCTCAATACATTTTATAACAATGTCAATTAGATTATATAGCATACCTGTAAACAACAGTGTACCCAGATAAAGTCACAATATAGCTGGTTATATATCTCCAAGTCCACCTTAATAGCCATCATCCATTTTTTTTTTTCATGTTTCTCATGGAACAATCTCTTAAGCCATGATGATTATAAAACCCCAGTTAAAATATTAAGGTATTAGTAAAATGTTAGAAATTTAACCTAATGATACATTTATATTAGAAATGAAGTTTTATGGATTAAAACTTTTAGGCGGAGATAGAATAACCGTTTAAAAAAAAAATTAATTGAATTAAAAAAAATAACAATGTCATAAATATGAAATTGACGGATATATAAATAGAAAACTTGGTTTCCCAAGGAAGCCAAATTGGCCAACTATAAACTAAAGAAAAAAGGGAGGGGATTTGAGCAAAATCCATTGAAAATTCTTACTAAAAACACCAAATAAAGTTGAATTAAAGAATTAAAGAGTGACGGGAAGAGATTTAAGTAAGAAAATTAAAGGATTTGTAGCTAGAGTGTGGAGGGCGGGGGGTTAAAGAAAAGAAGAAGAGAAAAGAAGTGAATAAAACTTGATCTTCCTTGTTCATATTCTCTCAAATTGTTGTATTTAAGTGGTAAGGAACTTTGATTTGAGCTTAGTTTGAATTGTTAATGAGATTTGTTGTGTTTTGCTTATGGAAGGGTGATGAAAGTTTATGTATGAATAAATGAATAATTAGATGGATGTCTTTATGTTAGATTGAGATTAGTAAGTATGAAAAATCAATGGGTAATATGTTAATTGAAAAATTTGAAGAAGAAAAAACCTACCCTTTTAGTGTAGGGTTTGACCAAAAATAGGGATTTAAGGGTTGAAGTTGCTTGATTTATTTTTTATGTAAATCATGTAGAATTATGTTAGTTAGATACTAAATGAATAGGCAATACATTGATTTTAAAGAATTTGAGAAAAATATGTGTATTCTTTTAGGGCAGGAAGTTTAGCCAAATATGCTAGGATGAGAGGTTCGAATTTTGGTACTTTTTTTTTTATTAAATATGGAATCATTATATGATGAATGATATGAATTATGGATGAATTAAGTCTAATTTGTATGAAAATTGAAAAAAGAACCCTTGGTTTGACATACAACAGTTCAGCCTAGAAAGAGAAGATAAGAGGTTGATGTTTTTTTTTGGTTTCTTGATTTAGATAGGTTAATTTCATGATTTAATGAGTTGATATAAATAGGAAATGAATGAGTTAAGTTCAATTTTAAGAATCATTGAAATAGGAAAACTTTGGATATAGGAAATAGGTTCGACCTACATAGTAATTCAATGAGAGATTTGATTTTATTTTAAATACTTGATTCGGAATGATTCAATTATGTGATGAGAATATGATTGATACATGAGTTAGTTTAAATTACATGAAAAATTTAACTGGAAGTTTATGGTTCCTTGGTTTGATATTCAACCAAACAAAGAATAAGAAATGATGTGGTCAATTAATTTAAAGTAATAAGAAGAGTTAAAATAAAATGATCAAATAATGTTACATGAAATGAAATTAAAGGAAAACTCCATGAGAGATTGGAAATAACATATTATAATCATTTAAACTTGGTTCGGTCCAGGGATAAGAAATGAAAGAATTTATTGTTATGGTTAATTTATATGAGTAAATCGAATTTTGAGTTATCAAAACATACATGAATAGGTGAAAGGATTAGATTATTTAGAAAGAATATAAAAATTATAAAATTCCTTAAATATGAGATGTGAATTGAACAAAAGTTGAAAATCAAACTTTTATGATAAGAATCTTGAATTTAAAATAATTATTATTATGATGATACAAGAAAGGCTACAAAAGCTTCACAACAATTTGGAATAGTCAAACGATAATAAACCCTAGGTAGGTGTTTAACACCTCAATAATTATTAATCTTCTCTTTAAAGTTAATATTAACTGCAATTTCTTTAATTTAAAGATTTTATTATAATAGTTAAAAATATATACGTTGAAGTAAGAAGTTAAATTATAAAAACAAATATTTGACATCCAAGTATAATTTCTAGATTGATTGGTATCAACTTAAGATTATCGGATTTATTAGCTTTCAAATGGGAATATCGGAATGATCAACGTCCAAGTAGAATTGTTGGATTAATTGATATCCAATTGAGATTACCAAATTTATTGCCTTCCAAATAGAATTATTAAAGTGATCAATATCCAAGTAGGATTACCTTATTGATTGGTATCCAATTACGATTACTAGATTTATTGGCTTCCAAATGAGAATGCCAAAGTAATTGACTTCCAAGTAGAATTGTTAGATTGATTGGTATCTAGTTAGGATTGCAAGATTTATTGGTTTTTAAATGGGAATGCCAGAATAATTAGTAACCACAAAGTTTTTCCAGGTTGATGGGTAATCGAATGAGGATTTCTGGATTAATTAATATCTATAATGAATAACCAGATTAATTGACTGCTAAGTAGGATAGACGGGCTATTAAATTATTTAAAAAAAATGGCTAAAAAAATTGAAGAAGATATTGAATGTGAAAATTTACTTGGCTAATTGTTGAATGATTAGAATAACAAGAATAAATTATAATTGTGAAAGAAATCTTTGAGGATTATTTGAAATCATGTTTAATTTATATTGGAGATTAATATATTATCGTGTTAATCCTTGTTTCATGTCTTTCATAAGGTTGTCATAAGTAACACTTGCTATTACTTTTTTGTTTTAGTTAATAAGAGAGGTTTGTACAATGAAATTATGAGTTATAACTCTTTAAATACTTTCCTTTAATATGTAAATAAAAGTATATGAACTCTAATGTTCTACTAGAAAAGAATTTTAAAGTAGTAACCATGTTTTTCTTATGCTCATTTCCTTATTATTTAATTTTTCATTATTAATCCATCTACGGAATTGAAGGCAACGTCATATGTCAACCAGAACACCCCTAGCTTTCTCATCTACTATCAATACCTCATTAAAATCTGCAACTACCATCCAAGGTAAGGAAATAAATGTTGACATGTCCCTAAATTTTGCAAAACATTCTTTCTTCGGCGATCCTTTTATGTTGCCAACAAGAGTTTTTGGCAGGATCCTTTTATATCGATCCTGGACTTGTTCCACAGCAGCCAAATACCTCTAGACCTTCCCTCTGCCTCTACTCTATAATTATCCTCAAAGCCCAGCTTCTCAATAATTTTTTCTGCTCCCTACAACTTATTCTAGGTTCTGCCAAAGCTAAAATATCAAAGCCATAAACTTTTCTAAGATGATGAACAATAGAGCAGAACCTACTACTTAGTGCCCCTCTACAATTCCAATAATATGCACTTATCATTAAAATTATAGGGTGTCCTAGTTCAGAACCCTCAACTTCATATGGAAGTCTCAAGACTTGATACCCTTGACCATTTGTTATGATGGTATCTTCACTTATAAACGGGGTGTCTCCTTGCATTTCCTTAACAACACCATATCCGGCCTCCAATCTCCATCATGATATTTACATTTCATTCCGGTGAACGGGGATGTTAGAAATTATGAATTCTTTGATACTGCTTAGCTTGTATTCATCTATCCTCTTCTTGTTTGATGGCGTTTGCATCATCGTGAACTTCAGGTAAGCGAACTGCTTTCTTTACTAATCGAACCCCAACCTGCTTACTCTCTATTTGGGCTTGTTCCTTGGTGGCTTGAGCTAAATTAAGCAACTCTGAATCTGGCATCATTTCATGAACTACAACATGTGAACATACCTCTTGTTTGTTACCATATATACTACCCACATTGGAAACATATCATATGCAACCCTTCATAGGTTATGCGTTGAATTCTTCTTCTTACCTTGAATTTGGCCAATAATGGCTTTGTTAGATCCCCACTTGTACACATATACGTGCATAGTTTCCACGAGTCAAAAACATTGTCATATCTAGCTTTAAAGTTCTGCTAATGTGATTTCCGATTTTCCAAAGCACTGAGTTGTCATAGTATTCCATTGCAAGGTTTGGTAGTTAAACCCAAACAACAACTTTATCAATAGTTGTTTGATACAAATCAAAGTTTAGGTGCCCATCATCTTCCTCCTCGTCATCCTCCGATATGTATTCTTCCCTTTGGTAGTCCTCAAGATCTTGTGGGTTTAAGAAGGCCTCTCCTATTAGGGAATCCTTATAGCTAGGTCCTTCTGTCATCTTACTCATCTCCGGTGTCTGACTTAGTTTTTCGTCTTCCATAGATTGCTTTCCTGAATCAACCTTGATCTCATTTTTAGAGCGTGCTAGCAAGTGTTCTTCCATCAGTAGCGATCTCAGCACTTTCTCCTGAGAGCATTTCTCCCAAAGATGATTTAGGAATAAACAGTTGATAACAACGTTACAGACATGCATCCAGAAGGAATTTAACAGCGAAGCACGTAATTTAATGCTATTACGATAATACATCATCAATTAATGAGGTTAGGTTTGTAGCATTAGAAGACATTAAGACATCAATTAACAATAAAGATTAGCAGAAAAGGCAACAAAAACCATATTTATAAGGAACTCTTATTTATTCTTAAGACATTAACTATGCACAGAGATATAACAGACAGAAACCGTAACAGTCCTGAACTATTATTAATTTTTTTTTAAAGTCAAACAGAAACAAGAAGCAAAGAATTGCACTGTATATATACGTAAAAGATAAAGATTATCATAGTTCATAAAAACACTAGATTTTTATATAATTGTTAATTTTAGAATTTTTAAGATTAGTTGAGATATATGTAAGTTGACCCGGACACCTTCAATAATAATAATAAAAAAAAATATCATAGTCTAGAACTAAACTTTGGACTATTTTCTTCCTCAAAAAACGTATAGCACAAATTAAATGATAAATTTAAACAAAAGAAAATGCTAAGACTTAACATATATACACAAATGCAATTTGCACAGAAAAAGAATTGCACATAATTATTTTCCAAGTTTCAATTTTGCATAATAATAGAAACAGAAGGTTTGCATGACTAAACTTTTTCACAGATGCACTACATGGCGATATATACGCATACAATATTCCATTACTTCACAAACACAAGTTCGGACAAACATAAGCATTGATGCATATAAATTCCAGTATTATATATATATATATATATATATATATATATATATATATATATATATAAATAAAGCATATATCAACAAAATTAAAATATTTATCAGAAAATTTAAGTTTCATCTCCACTAAACTTATAAGTATTATAGACAAGTTAAATTGTTTTAAGATTGTTGTAACACTTCAAAATTGTTTAAGATTGTTGTTTCTTCTCTTTTTTTAAATGATTTGGTTTCATCAAAATAAACATGTATGTTAGTTATCACGTAAAAAAAATCAATTTACAATACTTATCGATAAAAAATAAACATGAAGTAGATCGAGATAAAAATGATTTAAAAGAATT
>Ga0325405_1003456_pt1 | contig 16235 bp, 10 predicted proteins | sample PopdelMetagenome_21_FD_205663 | JGI IMG/M metagenome (GOLD analysis project Ga0325405, IMG submission 205663) | Populus deltoides microbial communities from Bellville, Georgia, United States - Xylem-Control-R2 | ecosystem: Host-associated > Plants > Phyllosphere > Stem > Wood/Secondary xylem...
GCAATAAATTAAAATGCTAACCCTGGCATGGTTTGCACCTCTTTTAGCACATTAACGAGTCATCGTTCTTTGTGGCTATCTAGCTAATAACCACGTGACCTCGTTAATTTTCCTTTCTCAACCTGCACAAGTACCAAAATAGTACGGACATACATATACATGTATTCATGTATACATGTATATGTGTATGTATAGAGTGTGTGTGTGTGTGTGTGTGTGTGCAAGTGCTTGTAATGGCAAACAGATTCGTCCTCCAATCAGAAATAAGATATACAATTTTGATATGTAAAAGTTATTCGAGAATATATCTTGTACGTTGGAATAGAAAAGAAAAAAGAAAAAAAAAAGGATGAATGAACGTCGTTGATGAGTCTCATAAATCAACATAAATAAGACTTTTGGAAATGATTTCAACCTTTTAATAAAAAAATTAGAGAGAAAGTAGACATTTTATGAAAAATTGTTAAGGATTGAAATATTTAAATATATATATAAAGAATATTATAAATAAATAATTACATGATATAATGACTTTTCATTATTCGAGTATGTTTATATTAATTAACGAAGAATAGAAATTTTACAATATATAGTAGAAATCAATATAATTAAGTTTTTTCGAAACTCTCAAACCCAAATTTTAAATTCATTCAGTCCTCATCACATGCTATGAATTTTTCTTGTGAGCTATGTTTTTTAGCATACAAGATCACTAATTCTTAAGAAAAACATATAGATCTAAACACATGTTTATAAAGAATATGTCTTATGATCTTAACAAAATTTTCCTTTTTTCTAAACAAAGCCATCCTTAACACAGATTAATGCCAAAAAAAAATGGTTGGTTCCTGGGATGTGGTTTGAGTAATAGCATATGCACCCATACAACTACAATATGTTTTCCCTAATTAGAAGACTAAACACCATCAAATCACTTGATCTTGAAGTCTATTTAACATAATCCTTCTCCTTCGTGGTTGACATAAAAAATCGAACTCTTGTACTACAAAGAAATAGGACAAACACATATGGTGGGTTGTACAAAAATTGAATCCTGGAACTTGATCTCGGATCAACAATTTAAACCACTTGTAAATACCAATTAATTAGATTAAGCACCAATTATTAAGAATAAAGAGATTATGAACTTTGAGTTTGAATGATTCATTGTGTATTTATCAAGGGTGTTCACGGTCCGGTTCGGTCCGGTTTTAACCAAAAAATTCAACTGAATTGAAAAATAGCATTCCTGGTTAATATAACCTGAACCGAACCGAGAACCAGTTCAAACCGAACTAGTTTTGTTCGGTTCGGATTGGTTTTCTAACATTAAAAATCAGAAAAACCGAAATGTTTTTGCTACTACCATTCTTACAAGGCGACCATGAAATAAACCAGAGAACAGGAGGCTAATTTTCCACTCACAATAAGCGTCTCAATCAACAAGATTTTAATAAGAACCGGTTTGACCTGCTTGTTCGCTAAAGCCCGTCATGTTAGGCTAGCGATCTATTTTCAAGAAATGAGCGGTATGGTATAAGGCTCGACTCACTTATAGGAGAAGTGACCATAAAATAAGCCAGAGTGATGAAATAAAGTAAGATTTAATGTTAACATATGAGAGAGAAGAGCACAAAGAAGAGGGAAGGAGGGAGGGACGGGTGGGTCGGCTTGAAATATGGGAAAGGGGAAAGCCAATTGATAGCTGTTTGAATAAAGTATGAGAATTGAAGAGCTGAAAGAGTGGGATCCAGAGCTGTGAAAGACAAGAAAGGAACCTTAACAAGATGTGAAAATACATGAAGCGGGGGGGAATAGAAAGGGGGCGGCTGGAAAAAGAGAAAGGGTAAAGGGAGGGGGGGCTGGAAACGTAGGGTTAGGATATTTAGGTTTAGAATGTTTATTTTTATACCCTTTTTTTAGATTCAATTAATCCGGTTCGATTTGGTCCGGTTCAATCAGTTTAAACTTTTTTAAACCGGAACCGAACCGGACCAAGTGATTTTTCTTGTTTTTTAATCGGTTTACTCGGTTTTTTCTATCGGTTCGGTTTTTTTGATTATTTTTTTCTGGTTTTTTCAGTTTAATCGGTTGGTCGGTTTTTTTGAACACCCCTAGTATTTATAGCCCATGAGTTTTATTATTTTGTGAAAAAGAGAGGCTGAAGTGTAATTTTATCCCCGTGATATTTTGAGTTGTATTATATTTAAAATAATATGTATTGCATCAGTATAAAATATCGAGGGACCTACATGGAATCCTGAAAAAAATTCTCAAATAAGTGTTGAGCTTGGGCAAGATGCATGAGCCTATTACAAGTGAAAAATGGGTTCAAAGTTCAAACACGTAGCCTGAACCCAAGAAAGTGCTGAGGTGCTAGGCAATACCCTCACCACCATCTAGACAGCGTGTTGGGCTCGGGTATGATAGCCCGAGTCCATAGAGGCGATGAGCAGCACACCTAGCAAGGTTGGGCGTCCATGTAATGGTGGATGTGCGTCCTGGGGGCCTCGGGCTTCCATGTCCATGCATCTTGGTAGAAGTTAAACTCGAACATGGTAACATGAGTCCATAGTAATGTTTTTAGACCTTTTGTTTAGGGGATTGATCTCTTGGGAGGGGTTTGGAACTCATTGAATTTGAGTTTATCACTTAAAATTACGAAAACCTCACTTACAAGAAATAAAATAAAATAAAATCTTTCATTGTTCCTAAAATTATGTACCTATGTTTTATGTTTCACAAAATCTAATGATTTTTCCAGACAAATCAAATCTAATTTCCATTGACAAAAACTAAATTAAAAAAAAAATACATGATACACAAATTTATGTCCCCGACAAAAGGGTCATCTTTTCTCCTTATAATGTGGCATTAAAGCTATTAATTAGGAGATGATTTGAAGTGAGATCATCACACAAGAAGAATTACAAACCCTATATTAATTAATCTTAGTCATTAAGAAAAAAAGAAAGATTAAAGGCATGATGATGGAAGGAAGTCCTTTGAAATTATTTCTTTCATGGCTTCATGTGTGTGTTAGTGAACGATTTGGATTCCCTCTTGGACACAATCGGAGTGTGTCCTAAAGCTCCCAACACCGCCTTGCATGTATTATAATCTTGGCTTTAACCCCCAAAAAAATTGCATCAAAGCCGCTCATGGATTCCAAAAGCTACTTAGTTTCTGCTTTTTTTTTTGTCTTCGTAAAAGTTTAACTCTGGAAGCTGGAAACACTTGAATACCTTCTTGTCCACTTTGTGATTATTCGTTGATTACTTCTTTTTCTTATTTAAAGGCACCGATAAGTTTAACCGAGGGGACCGGGCAGCACACACCATTAGAGTCATCTCAAGCTTTTCTCATCCTCGTAAGTGGGATTTTTAATTTATTCCTTGAGAATTCAAAAGGATACTTGTTTATTTATTTACTCGAGGAACTTCAAGGTGGGTCTTCCTTAATTGGACCTAATTTAAATGGCATGACTTAAAATAACTAAATAAGGTTCAGTGGTCCGGGCTGGCTGGACATGCATATAGTAAACCCTTGACCATGATTAACACATATATATATTCAACCAACTTGGAACATTTACAAATCATAGTTCACCATTTCAGTAAAGAAGAGCCAACTCCACAAGCCCATTCCTCTTGTTAAGTATTTAGTGGAGCGAACGGAAAATTGTGTTTTTTTTCTGAATAATTATATTTCTTTAAAAATTTATTTAAAATAGAGTTATGTCATTTTAAACCAGAATTGTGTATTCCTAAAGAGTTATATATGATGATTTTGTAAAACAGAAAATTAAATTAACTTTATATACGGAGAGAATTCTGACAAGATTTTTATAATGGAGAAAACTTTTGTTTTTTTCAAAACCTTTTTTCTTTTACAAACCTTTTTTCGTTGTTTATTCTTGTATATGCTACTAGGAATAAAAAAATTAAATAAGTTTAAAAAACAATATTGCGATCAATAGGCAATAAATTATTTTAAAGTTAAAGGATTGATTCTTGCCTCTATTTATATATAAATTAATTTTTTTTTTACATGTTTTATATATATATATATATATATATATATATATATATATATATATATATATATATATATATAAACCAGACCCATCAAAGCAAGGAGTAACAACAAGAACAACTCAAATTACAATAAATATGGCCACGTGGGAGTACATTTTATGCAAAAAAAGAGAGGCTTAAATAGTATAAAAATACTAACTACTTACCTAGGGCTTTGCAGGAAAAAAAACTCATAGAATGGCAAACGGGGTGCGCAAAATATGATGGCAAATCGTGTGTGTGTGTGTGTGTGTGTGTGTGTGTCAATTGTATTAAATTTGGCCATCACACAAAGCCTCAAGATGCATGATCATAAACATCTCCTCATGAACATGAATATGACAACCTAAAACATTCCTCTTATGAGTTTTGATTCTTAAAAAAAAAATAGCAACTACATATACTAAAATCAAAGGTAGTACTATTTCATGAGGCATCCATAATGTAGGCAATGTACCTTAGTGCCCATATTTTATTAGAGAAACCTTTATTCGCATAAGAGAACAAAGATGTCCTAACTTGCTGAGGCACAATAGAAAAGAAAAGGTAAGAAAATTGTCCTTGGTTTCAATAATCACTGTGTTGTATATATACTCTAATTAATAATTTATTTCTAGGGTCATTGACTTTACATGGAGGAGGACTGGATTTGACAATCACAATTCGTGGAGATAGCAAAAAACGAAGTGGACATAGCATTCCACATCTACTATTACTATACATACATTGAAGCTGTAGTTGGAGCACTGTCATAAATCATTCAAGACCTAGGGATCTGTAGGTCCATGCTTTTTAGATCCATTGTTTTATTTCATGTCCCAATGCGACCATTTTCTCTGCTCTAATTCCATCCTCCCTGCAAAGCAATAGTTCCAATGCCATGGCCGAGGATCCCTGACCAACAACCTCTTCACCATGACTGTACACGGCTTTGGAATTTGTGAATATTATTAAGGTATTTTTTCTGTTTTTCATTTACTCTGCAATATATACTATATGCAATATTCTTAGGCATATGCTTACGTATAATGAAAACAAACACAGATTTCGCTCCTCATATTTTTCTTGTGGTGTTGTTTCTTTTTTGGCATTGCAGTTGTTTGTGCAAGCAGCGAAGACTGAAGGACCCATCTTTGGAACTGGTCTGTTTTTTGTGTTATTAGGTTAATTTGTTTACTGATCTTGTCTCTATAGCTAGCAAGCAAACATGTGCCCTGGTAGTGGTGGCAGTACTGATACAGAATCTCGAGGGGTTATAATTTGTGATGATTTGATTTCAAAAAATGGAGGAGGAGGAGACTACAAGAATGAAGATACAATGAGAGTAAGAGGAGAGGTCAAGTTTGTACATGGTCTTCTCAGACGGTTTAGTGTCAATGGAAATGTAGAAAGGTTGCCACTGCAAGAGGCAAGTTTTCCCCTCTCTCCCTCTCCATCTCTCTCTCTCTCTATTTATGTGTGTGTGGGTCTTGCTTGTGTATGCATTTCTCCTTTTCAAGAAGTAATGTCTTAGTCTTAACGACATCAGTGAAATTCAATTGGGGTACATACTTGTTTCTAAACAAGGTAGCAAGCCTCCTCCTCCTCCTCCTCCTCCTCTTCATTGAAATAGGTGTCAAAAAAAGGTTAACTTTACCACTTTCCAATCCTCAATCTTGGCTGTCATCGTCTATGTTTGGACGCTCTAATGTTGTGTTCTTTCTCGGTTTTGTCTGTCTTTATCAATGGATGTGAAGAGTAGAGAACCTTCTTCTTTTTTTAACTGAACTAAGTACTTAGGACATAGGTTTTTGAAGTTGTATGATCATTTGTGGACACGAAAGAAACCTCAAAAAATAGACCTTACCTTACTTTTCAGTGCTTCAAATTTTGGGCTGACACTTTAGAAACAGAGATTTGCTCAGTTACTTTCTAGAAACCAAAACCATGTTGCCACCGATTTTGTTTTGTCATCATAAGACTAAGAAGATACCCATACAATGCACAACCGCATTTTCTGCTAGGTGGCGAATATCAATATAGGCTTATAATACGTACGGCTAGAGACTGTTATTAAACCCAGGCCTGACCTGATTTGAGCTGGATTTAAAATATAAATGAACAGGAGTGAATTTAGTACGATTTTATCGACATTATAAGTTGATTTATTATAGGTTTAACTCATTCAAAATTTAATTTGACTTTTAAAAAAATAAATATTTAAAAAAACACTATTTTGTTCCATTAATCCTGGTCAACCCATCCGATTTATAATTAAGTCTTGGATCAAGCCGTGAACCAAGTTGGATTTAATATTTTTTTATGTAACATATGATATAATTGTGAAATAAGAACTCATATAGAATTTTCCTTTTTTTTTTTTTACTTTTAAAGAGACCATGACCAATGGACTGCCCTAAATCTCAAGAAAAATGACATTGGACAACAACTTTGCTGATATCCCCCACTCTTTATTCATTTGATTTTGTTTTAAGTAATGTCAAAAGTAGCTTCTAATATTATTTTTTTTATTAAATTTATAGCTTTTTCTTATCCCTATAATTCTTTTTTTATATATATTTAATATCCTATATGGAAAGAAATTCCTTAATCACACTTTTCATCATTACACAGATCTTATGATATTGCAAGTAAGATTATAAAAAGTAACATAAAAGATTTTATAATGGAAAGTTCAATCAAAGCTTTATTATGAAAATATGCCTAACTATGGTATTTATATTTATATTTCATAACACAACATTTTAAAAAATAATAATAATAATTTGGGGTAAGGTTGCATAATTGAGGCAGGCACTTTATAAGGGACACTAAGGTACCTTTAATGCAGCTAGCTTACATGCTTTATGGACAAGAAGTAGAAATTCCACCAATTTCATATTGTCAAATGGCTCGTTACTTTTTTTTGGGTCCTTGTCATTTAATCTTCAAATCCACTTGATTGATCTGAATATTAATTTCATATATAGGATATGTTATTGGTTAATTAAATTTTAATTTTTTAGTATTTTTAGATCATTTTAATATGGTGATAACAAAAATAAATTTAAAAAAATATTATTTTAATGCATTTACAAGCAAAAAATACTTTGAAAAATAACATCTGTCACGCTCTCAAAAACCCAATAAATATGCTGTCCAACCATACTTCATTCAGTTTTCATTTTCAGTGGTATAGATATAATCATATCATACACAACATGATCATGATGGCTTAATACCAAATCTGAATATATTGTCGAAACCTCCTTGATATTGTAGTGGGACTCTGCCAACAGACAAGGGATAATTCCTTGACATGAACATTATGGATTCTATGCAGGTGGGAGAAGAGGTGGTGTCTCTAGCCAAGATAGCATGCCCTATAGTAATGACAACTCTGCTTATTTTCTCAAGGTCTATTATATCCATGCTCTTCTTGGGTCATCTTGGGAAAAATGAATTAGCAGGAGGGTCACTAGCACTTGGGTTTGCAAACATCACTGGCCTCTCAGTGCTGAAAGGCTTGGCCATGGGAATGGATCCTATCTGTGGACAAGCGTATGGGGCCAAGAGATGGTCAGTTCTTGGCCAAACCTACCAGAAAACTCTGTGTCTTCTGATTCTTGTTTGTATTCCCATCTCCTTATTATGGCTAAATGTGGAACCCGTCTTTATACGCCTAGGTCAGGATCCAGATATCACTCATGTTGCGAAAATTTATCTGTCCTCCTGCATTCCTGAATTAATAGGTCAAGCTGTTCTTCACCCTATGAGATCCTTCCTTAGAACTCAAGGTTTGACAGCTCCTCTTACTGTAGCTGCAGTAGTTGCATTGATCCTCCACGCTCCAATCAACTACTTTTTGGTAATATACTTGAAGATGGGGGTCAAGGGGGTTGGATTAGCCCTTTCTTGTAACACGTTAAATTTAAACTTAGGCTTGCTGATTTATGTCACAGTTTCCAAAACACCATTGAAACCTTGGCATGGGGTTACAGCTCTCTCAATCTTCCACAGCTGGTGGCCATTGCTATCACTAGCATTACCTAGTGTCATCTCTGTATGCTTGGAGTGGTGGTGGTATGAGATCATGCTGTTTCTTTGTGGCTTACTCCGCAACCCGAAAGCAAGTGTGGCAGCTACAGGCATCCTCATTCAAACAGCGGGTATAATCTACTCGTTTCCATTTTCCCTGAGCATCGGTGTCTCTACGCGAGTTAGCCATGCATTGGGCGCTGGACAACCGTCTCGTGCGCAATGGACAACAATAATCGGTATCTGTCTCGGGTTCACATTCGGCCTATCTGCATCTGTTATCACAGCAGCCCTGAGATCAGTGTGGGGGAAGCTGTACACCGACGAGCCACAGATTCTTGACTTGATCTCAACTGGACTTCCACTACTCGGGTTATGTGAGCTTGCCAACTCTCCGCAAACAGCTGCCTGCGGAGTTCTAACAGGCACTGCCCGTCCTAAAGATGGCGCACGAATAAACTTATATTCCTTCTACTTGGTCGGATTGCCGGCTGCAATTCTCCTAACTTTCAAATGTAAAATTGGTTTTCCGGGGCTATGGTTTGGGCTACTAGCAGCACAGATTTGCTGTCTATGCATGATGCTGTATACTGTGGTTCAAACAGATTGGAGGCACCAGGCTAAAAGGGCTGAGGAGCTAACTGCAGCTATGGAAGATAATGATGACGACGAGATGCGGGATGATTTGGAAACAGGATTGCTTGCAACTGTTAATTGATTCCCCAAAATCAAGTTGGTGAACAGGCAACATCTAACAAAGAGAGTCAGGCTAGATTATAACATACAAAATGAGCTAAAAACATATTATTGTGTTCAGAAACTACTGCAGGGTGATCCATGTTTTTGATACTGGAGAAAAGCAAAGAACTTCTCTGTTAAAATTGATTGAATGATATATTGAATCATGTCTTAGAAACAGGAACGTCTTTTACTTCTTAACTGATACATTTGTACATGTAAAAGCAGAAACCTACAGCTGCTAGATTCCACGAATTACCTATCGTATGTCACATTCATGGTCCAAACGAACAAGGGAAAAAGCCTCGAGGTTTTGAAAACAAAAATAGAAAACAGAACGGTGAATGATACCCGAAACTCCTTTAATTGCTCCAAAACCATTTTGTTAAATGTAAAGAAGAAAGGTGCAAATTTTAGTATTAAAATCCTCAATCAAGTCTATTGACTGTGTTAACATACATTGGCTGATTATAAGTTCAAATCTAGGAAATTACGAGAAAGCAGATATAATTAGCGTGAAATTGACTGCCTTGGATCTGTACTAGTCTTCGAACTCCTACCGTTCATAGTGGCAGTGTCCCGAACTTCCAGTCCTCTTTTAGGAGACAGATCGTTTGTATGTGGGAACGCCGGTCACTTTCCTTTAACTAACGACACGTCATGGCGCGACATCTTATTTGGACCACATCGACCTACGGCCTACATCGAGGGGCCCAGATTTTAGTTTGCTTATGATTTTAAGGTTAATGTAGTTTTGAGTTGTGTTCCGTATTCTGGACCAAAAGCTGACACAAAAATACACATATTTATGTGGTTCCTAAAATTGAGTACATCAAATCGACCTACGAGCTACATCCAGGGGCCCAAATTTTAATATACTTATGTTTTTATGTTTAATATAGTATTGAGTTATGTTAATCAAAGCTAACATAAAAAACATACAAACAAGTATATTTATATGGTTCATCAAATTGAGTATGTTTATGGAGAACAGCAGATTATATATTATAAGAGAAATACTAAAAACACTTAATTTAACCCTAGTGCAATCTTAAAAACTCAATGTTTCACTTTTATACTTGGTATTTCTTTTAAATCTTTTTTTTTCCTCTTCCTCTCAGCTTATTGCACACTTTCTTTACATTGTGTGCTCTTTTCCTCTTTTTTTATCTATACAACAGTGAAGAAAGCCTATTTACCATTATAATAATGGTTGAAAGTTCAAAGATGAAGAGTTAAAGTCGTGGTTGTAAGTTGGAGGTTGGTATAATTATAGAGACATAATTATAGGAAAAATCTGGACAAACTCTCACAAATCTCCACTATGGCTAAATTTATCCATCTAATCCTAGTGGTCATTAAAGTTGCCTTTAATGAGCCATACACCTCGAGGGTGTCTAACACTGAGAGATGTTGACCAAGTCCAAACAATGTTGGAACTTGATCCATGAGACAACTTTTGTGAGCATTTCGGTGGGATTATTTAAAGTGTCAATCTTTAGTAGCAAAATACTCCCTTTTTCTATAATTTCTCGAACAAAATGAAATCAAACATTGATGTGCTTGGTGTGGGGATGATGAATTTGGTTCTTTATAAGAAAAATAACATTTTGACTATCACAATGGACATCCATGTGCTCTTGAACAATTCTCAAGTCTTCATTAACCCATATAATCAAATAGCTTCTTTAAAGACTTCTATTACTGCTACGTATTTTGTATTAGTTTTTGATAAAGCTACCATTGACTGTAACGTTGACCTTCAGCTTACAAGCCCTTTAGCAAGTATAAACATATAGCCTGTTATGGAACAACGTTTGTCTAAGTCACCAACATAATCTGAGTCCACATAACTAACTAAATTCTGCTCGAGCCTATCATCTCTCTCAAACTTCAAATCAATGTCAGTTGTGTCATGAATGTGTTGTAGAATCCACTTTATTGTCTATCAGTGACCCTTTCCTGGATCATGCATATACCTACTCACCGTGCTAACAACATGTTAAATATCTGGTCTTGTACAAATCATAGCATATATTAATGCACCAACTGCATTTGCATAAGGAGTTTGAATCATATATTTGTGTCCATCCCCTGTGCACAAAGACATTGAAGCACTTAGCTTAAAATGAATAACTAAAAGTGTGCTGACGGATTTAGTCTTACCATCTACCCTGAATCTCTGTAGAATTTTCTTCAAATATTAACTTTGTGTCAAGCAGACTCTGTCTTTCCTTTTATCTCTCTGAATTTCCATGCCAAGAATCTTATTAACTACTCCAGGACCTTTATTTCAAACTCACTCCTCAATTAAGTTTTTAGTTTATCAATCTTCATCTTCCTCTTATATGCAATTAATATATCATCAACATATAAGAGCAAATAGATGAAACAATCATCAAGAAGCTTGCGAAAATATACACAATGATCAAATTCACTTCGTGTGTATCCATTTTCTTCCATGAACTTGTCAAATTGTTTGTACCACTAGCGTGAAGACTGTTTTAATCTATATATTTACTTCTTCAATTTACAAGTCCAATTCTCTTTTCCAATGACTTTGAAACCATCTAGATGGAACATATAAATTTCCTCTTCCAAATCTTTATGTAAGAAGGCAGTTTTCACATCAAGTTGAGCTAACTTAAGATCAAACTATGCAAAAGGCTAACAAAATACGATTTGATGAATGCTTGATAACTGGAGAGAATACCTTATTATAATATATCCTCTCCTTCTGAGCATAGCATTTTACTACTAATTTTTCCTTGAATTGGATATTATCTTTTCCAGGGTTGACTTCCTTCTTGGCATAGACCCGCTTGTAACCAATTATCTTTTTTTTTTAAGTTGTCCCAAGTCTGATTTTTGTAAAAAAAAAAATTCATCTCTTCATCCATTTCCTTTTTTTATATACATTTTCTACACTCTGTACTGCTTCTTTATAGGTGCAGGAGATTCCATCATCAATCACTAGAAATGCATAGGCCACCATGTTATAATATCGAGCAGGTTTCTTGATAGCCTTTTTCAGTTTACTTGTTGCAATAGGTTCTTATTTTTGTATAGTTGCATGAGTTATAATTTTCTCTTTATTTGAACTTTCATCTAAATCTCTTTTAGTAGGGATTGTCTTAACAATCTTTTATAAGAATGGTTGAAGTCTCAAACTCCATTTATTGTGCATCACTTGGTTGTTTCTTCTTATCATGTGATTTCTCTTGTTGTAGTGTGTCAAACTCATCAAAACTGACATCTCTACTCAAAATTATTTTTTTTATTCAGAACACCAGAGTCTGTGTCCCTTTACTCCTTCACTAAAGCCTAAAAATACAACTTTCTTAGCTCTAGGATCTAGTTTGGACTAACTAACATGATAATATGTTGAGCATCCAAATACATGCATGGAGTCATAATCATTTGTAGGAGAGTCTGACAATACCTCCAAAGGGGTTCTCTCCATTTAATGTTGTTGAAGGCAACCGATCTAATATGACGAGCATAGCTTAATGCCTCGCCCTAAAATGCTTCGCTTAGTCTCGAATGTGATAGCATACATTGGATTTTCTCCACCAATGCTTGGTTCATGCGTTCTGCTAATCCATTATGTTATGGTATTTTGCGAGCAATAAAATCTCATTTAATCTCTTTATTCTGACAAACTTCAAAAAAAAGATTTTATTATTTATTCGCAAAACACCACAACATAATGGATTTTATTGTTCGCCCTAAATGTACTCATCATTATTATCCAATCAAAGAGTTTTAATTCTCCTTCCAATTTAAGTCTCCGCCATTTTTTTCCTTTCTAAAAGATATCAAGAACCTCGTCATTGTGTTTCATCATGTACACCCATACTCGTCTTGAGAAATCATAAATGCTTCCCATTCTTGGTGCCTTTTAATAGACCTTACTTGTAAAGCCTTTTTCACTAATATGCTCTAAACATATGTGTTAAAATCTAGAATTATTTGCATCATCATCTTATAAGCTCTTGAAGACGGCTTCTCTACCAGTAACTATAGACCCATCTAGAAAATATAAGTTTATTTCCTTGTGCCTCTTAAAGCAACCAGTACACCAACGATTGCTCTTACAATTCCACCATATATGATAATCTTGTAACCATTGGATTCTAAAACTCTAAGTGAAAAGAGATTTTTCTTTTAAATCAGGTACATATCATACCTCTATGAGTGTCTTGACTACCCCATTATGCACTTTAAGATAGAAAGTCTCAATACCTTTTATCTTATAAACATCATCATTACCCATCAATTCCTCCATCGAACTCCTCGAGTCTCAAGAATAAGTGTTTGTTAAGGCACATATGATAAGAAAATCCAGAATAAAGAACCTATTCACTAAATGATTTTTTATTGATAAGATCATGAATGCAAAGTCTTATTCATCTTCACCTCATGCAACTTTCATAGTTGGTTCATCCTCGTTCTTGTTGCCTTTATTTAGACAATCTTTCTTCAATTGTTTTTTTATATATATAAAAAACCCACTCATCTTTTATAAGATATCTTATATTTGATGATTCTCCCCTTGATTTTGAGCGAGATTTCCCTTACCCTCTAAACCTCCAGGTGTTTATCTTGCTTTTAAATATTAATGCATCTAATGTTGACTACTTGTGAACAATTTGGTCATTCTTTCAATGCTCATTGTTCATCAAAGCATTAAACACATCAATGAATTTAATATTTTCTTTACCATATAGTAAAATGGCAACAAGATGTCAATATATGTCAGACAAGGAATTCAATAACAGCAGAGCTTTATCTTCATCATCGATTTCCACAACCAAATTTTTCAAATCAGCTATCATTTTATTAAAATCATTAAGATGCTTATTCATGAAAGTATCATTCTTGTGTTGGAAATTAAAGATCTTCTTCTTCAATTAGAGATGATTCTTCATATTATTCTTTATAAACTTATTCTCTAGTGCTTGCTATAATTCCTTTGTGGAGTTTCATTCTAAAAAGGTGTGATTTCAATCCCTTACCAGATAAAGTTGGATGGAACTACAGGCCAACCAATTTATCATTTCCCATCTTTTCTCATCCAGATCCTTCGGTTTTATCTTCTAGAGTGAGATTAAAAATCATTTGGACACACATATTCATAACTTTACATTTCCACATGCCAAAATTACTTATTCCATCAAACTTCTCCATCTTAAATTTAGTATTCGATACCGAGATATATTGTGGAGGGATACTAGCATTTCCCTCTACCTTTTCTTTTAGAATATCAACAATTAAAACATCTTTGAATTATAAAGGGACTCTTGAAATTGTTAAAACACGCACGTTAATGTTTAAAAGAGCCAAAATAGTAACTTTGGTGTGCTATTTTACAAAATAAACACCACATTTATGTCCGAAATGATTGAAAGTTCTAGGAACGAGTTTGACTTGGCCAAGAACGAGCCAAAAAAAATCATTTATTCGGCCAAATCTAACTAAATAAACTCAAGAAAAGAATATTATATCTTTGTAAAAGGAATATTCTGTTAACTTCTGAAAGAATATTCCACATTATTAAATGACATGGATGTTGATGTGGCATTATAGGACCTCTTTGTTGATGATGTGGGAGATGACTCAGTGCTAGCATGTCTATTTAGATTTCAGCATCTTTTGAGGCTAGAATTTTAGCATTGACTAGTTTTTCTAGTAAGTTTTTCGGTGAAACTTCGGCGAGCTTTATAAGGCTCGTTTTAAATTCAATTTCGATGAATTTTATATTGTTGAAATTGTATCAATGAGAAGAGTATGTGATGTGAACAAAATTCAGATCTGGGGACTTTGAAAATTCTACAACTTTGAACCAAGAGCTAAAAAACATGTTTTTCCAGTGTTCTAGCTTATTTGATGCTCTGATGCCAATTTATTGTACATACTAGACCAAAAGCTAACAAAAAAATAAAAACAAGTAGATTTACGTGGTTCTCTAAATCAGGTACATCCACGAAGGCAACATGTTGTATATTATTAGAGGAATGATACAAACACTCAACTCAACCACAATAAAATCCTAAAAACCCAGTGTTTTATTTTTACACTTAGTACTTCTTTCAAATTTATTTTTTTCTCTCACTCTCAGCTCACTTGCACTCAGTAAACATTTTCTTTACACTATGTGCTCTTTTCCTTTCTTTTATCTATACAACAATAGAGGGAGCCTCCTTGTATATAAATGAATCCATTATGACACTGAATGAAGATTGGGAGCTAGAGAGATAAAGTGAAGGTTGTAAGTAGGTAGTTGAAGATTGGCATAATTATAAAGATATAATTATAGGAAGAATCTGGACAAACTCCCATAAATCTCCACCTTGGCGAGATTTAATTATATATGATAAGTAAATTATAAAATATGTAAATAAATAATAGCAATGTCAAAATCTAGTTAGATATCAACTTAATCATCCAAAAAGAGTATTTCTGAACTAATTTAATTAAGGTTGCATTTGACATTGTAATGTGGTATGGTTAGAGATGCTTTCAAGCTAACCACAACTTCAAAAATTATTTAATTTGCATTGCTTAAACATGTTCTTTATCCTAAATTATAGTAAAATTTGGGTTTGAGAAAATCTATAATTTATAGTTTTTCTTGAACTTGTTTTTTGAAACCATGACCATAAAAGCTACCATAATACTAAGTTTATGAGTGCGGTAGCTTCTAATTTTAAATGTATTTTAAGGGTGTGTTTCGCTTTAAAAGCATTAAATTGATGTTTTTTAGTATTTTTCGATAATTTTGATGTGTTAATGTCAAAACAAATATGAAAAAAATATTTTAATATATTTTCAAATGAGAAGTACTTTTGAACACCTTACACTATAATAACAAACACACTAAACTTTACTGAGGGTCGCTCTCTTATCTACATCAATCTAGCATCTTTAAGTAATTGATTTTTTTAGGTATTGATCTTGATATTTAAATTTAATTATAGAGTAAAATTCTTTCATCATTGAGCCAATCCTTTTTTTATATATAGAAAGTGGAAGCTCAACATAGATAGGAAACATGATCCATAAAAAAGGTCGATGACCAAGAATATTTGAGGATCAAGTCAATGACAAGTGCTTTTTTTGAGGTGAGTTTTACGGATAAGATATTTTTATTGGGTATAATGATATGTAAGAAGGTTCAGATCCTTATTCCTACTTTAGGCTTGTGTTATCACTTCAACCATTTGTTATTCTCTATGCTTGTTTTTATGTACTAGTCTTGGTGCCTGTGTTTCGTTGTGAGGTCAGGTTATTTATTTTTTTTTGCCAAAAATAATGTTTAGGTGCTGAAATGAGGTAAAAAAATGATATAAAAAAACCGGTAATGACAAATTTGTAACCTTGATAATCAGAGTCAGATCAACC
>Ga0325405_1003459_pt1 | contig 16228 bp, 6 predicted proteins | sample PopdelMetagenome_21_FD_205663 | JGI IMG/M metagenome (GOLD analysis project Ga0325405, IMG submission 205663) | Populus deltoides microbial communities from Bellville, Georgia, United States - Xylem-Control-R2 | ecosystem: Host-associated > Plants > Phyllosphere > Stem > Wood/Secondary xylem...
CATAAAAAAATATTTTCTTGCAAATCCTTCAAAGATTTTATATCTTGAAATATGATAAATTGATAAAAAAAATCCATGACAACAACTAAATCAAGTCTTTAGACGTGTAGGAAAAATGACATTCATGGCATTAAAAAGGCATTTGATTCATACATTAATAGGTTTTAGTTTCAGTTCACTTCAACATAAGAAAATTACCTAGAAATATATGTGAGGAAATGGAACATATATATGGCTTGTGTACAATATATATATATATATATATATATATATATATATATAATCTTACAGCAAGCAAGCAATCATTAGGGGAAAACTAAAATTGATCTATATATGATCCACAATTAATATAATTATTGATGATTACGATTGCTATTAATTTAATTTATTTGTGATTTAATCTTGAGGAATTGATAAGAGAACATGTTCTGTCTTAAAAGTGCCCAACTAGACATAGAGAATATCTAATTCGATATGAAAAGTATGTATAGGTTGTTCTTCCTAGACTCTTAAATTACTATCATGGAAAAAGAAAAGCCTTATCTTCACAGCATAAAGCTTTAAGAGATGCACGCGCAGGACCTCTGCTCGAATGGAAATAAATATATAGAACTCACTAGAAATTGAAGATCATGCCCATTGTTCAATATTCGAGCCTGATTTCTTTTTTCTTTTACTTGGTGGTAAACTCAATATGATCACTGTATCTTGTACGATCTGAATATTGCATTAATTAAGTAAGTAATTAATGTTAATTATGCTCATACATAAAATGTTTTTCTAGACTGTTTTTCTGTTCTGCTTATTTATTTATTTATTTGTCTGATTAATGGTTGCGCGGAATTAATTATTCATGACATCTATAAATAACCATTAAATTCTGCTCCCTCTCAAGCATCGATCCTTTGCTACCTTCATATGGGCTTAAGTAAGGAAGCATTTTCATGGTTTGACAATTATAATTTACTCCCGTACGTTAACTTCTCCTTTTCCGACTCCAACCACTCTTCAACTTTCCATGTTTCTCCAGTTTAACTCTGTTGGATTTTACAGTAACAGCACCACCTGGGGTTAATCTTTCCAACATGTTCCTTCAAAGCATTCTGAAATCACCCTTCTCCTCTACCCACAATCATATATTATTGAAGGAATAACATCCTTTTTTTGTAACTTATTCATCAACTTTGTGTCCTTACTTTTCTTTCTCACACCTTGTGGAACGTAACTAAAAGCATAAGCATATGTATATACCTATTAACATAAGCCACCATGCACTTAAAAAACTAAAATGAGCACTCTGATTCTAAGCTTAACAATAGCCTCAAATGGAGGGACTCTCTAAGGGGTTTCAATCAAAATGGAGGGTTTTTAGCTGTGTGGACTTTAGTGAATGGAAGAAGTACTCTTGAAATCCCATAAGCATATGTATATACCGGAGGTGTTTATTGAAAAGCAATTTACTGTCTTTTTATAGAAGAGTTAGAGAAGGTAGGTGTCTTAGTATGTGTTAACAAAGCAATTTCAGCAAAGCATGACAGGAGGTTTAGTAAAGTAAAGCAAGAGAATACTCACCTATTGATGTGATCCTAGATATCACATGATCTATTATTACAAGCGTTTATTGAATCTATTTTAAGACCTAAACAAAATGGATTAAAGAAAAGTTGAATTGGCTAATTCAAAAGGTTTACGTTAAAAAAGTTTAAATCTGATACTCTGGACCTTTGTCTAATTTTCGGGTCATAAATAGAGCTATATGTGATTCTAATTGAGTTAGAAACTAAACATTTATACTTTTTTAATGATATATATTAAGTTTTCTAATTTATCTGGACAAGAGAGAACAACATTTTTAAAGTTGGGCCTGGAATCTACTAGCAAAGAGCAACAACATAAAATACAATGTTTCCTTAAGAGTTATGGATTCTATTCACTACAAGGAGTCTTTAACGGTATTAAGAACTTATGTGACAAACTTTGACTTATTTATTTTACAAGGATTTCATATCAAACAAAAAGAATTAATTTGTCAGAAATTAATTCTTAATTTACAAGGCATCAAGCTTTTGTTTAGTAAGGATTCTTCAATAATTATTTCTCTTGAATATTTTTTACTATTATTTGCAGCAAAGGGTGAGAAATAATCTTAGACTATTGGTTTATTTATTTTTATTATTTTAAACCTTATTTTAATTAGTTTGGGCTTTATTTAAATTGAGTGTATGTCTGACTCATTAATTTTAGAGTTTACATATAAATGCTTTTATGTAAGGATTTTTATTCAGTTAATGATTTTTTATTTACAAGTTACTGCATATTGTGTGTTTAATTGTCTTTAAGTAAGTGATTTCTATACTAAGATCTTGATTAAACTTGTAAAGTCTTCGAAGGATTAAACAACTTCGTTATGATTTATATTTCTCGTTCATGTGTCATTATAGAAGTAGGTGGGGGTGATCAATTGCACATAACTTCGACTCACCAAGGAAAGGTTCTTATTGGGTAAAGTTGCAAACTTTTCTTCAAACCTAAAATTAGCAATCTAATGGAAAATTCTACATCACTTAATCGTGGTCTCGTTCAAAGGGACGTTGTTGTTTGCTTGGTGGATCATTTGTTTCGAAGATGGAAGATGGACCATGGTCAAATTATTCAAATTCACATAGAGGATTAGTTGCAACAACCAAGTGAGAGCTATTAATTAAAATAAAAGGACATTAGTTAGGTATTTGCCACAGATAAAAGTAAGGGAAAGACTATCATTGTTGAAAAAGAAAAGCAACATCTCTTAAATGAAAGAAATGAGATTGCTAAAACCTTTAGAGAGGTGTCTCATCTTCAAAGAGTAATTGTATTTTTACTTGTAATGGTAAATGATTAATGACAACTAGTTTGGTGAGAAATACAGCTGTTGTGAAAAGTAGCATTAGCTCTAGATGGTGCAATGGCCGTAAGAACTGTTAGGTCCAATGAATAAGTAGCTTTAGAGGATGATGGAGTTGTTGTATTAACAAGCGCAAATGCAACACCATACAAGTCTGCTTGAGTAGGTAGGTGTGGATCTTTATCAATCATATTATCATAAAAATATTGGTAATAATGATGTCATAATGGTTGACAACTGACCAAAATACCTTAAATCTAAGCTAAAAAATTCTTAATCTTGTTTAATTTGTCAATCATAGGAGGTGAAATGCAATTAACAAACTCTTTCTCATACAGATAGTAGTGGGTAGAAGAGTAAAAAATATTTTTAGCTGTCTCAACCATTATAAAGGTGGCAAATCATTGCCATCAATTACTACATAGTCAACTCTAAACTTAAGAAAATGTTTAAATGTGAGATAAATAAACAAAAGGCATGGTTGAAATAATGAAAAAACAAATGTATAATTTAGTGTAAGATGTGGAAAACAATCAAAAAGATATTCTAACCATGGAATTAGTGTTATTTTATTGTGCTCAATACATCTAAACATAGTGCCTTTTTTAGACAATGATTTTATACATTGTGAAAACTTTGATACTGCCAACCTCTATGAAGATCATAGTTAGCTAATAAAGCTCTGCAAGTAAAGTTTTTGTTCTACACATTATTGAAACACATGATAGTTAACTATATATATATATATATATATATATATATATATGAAGAACACAATAAATATTGAAAGAAACACAAAGCATAGAAAGAACAATGGACTTTATTGTTGACATACTTTGTGGTGATACGGATCCTTACAAAGAATATGAAGCTATTGGACCTCAATGAGCAATTGGTTATAGCTAACAATTAAAGTTTATTGGACTTAGCCAACCAAACAATGTCATCAACAACTTCTACTTTCACATTTGGTTATAAGCTCCACATTGTTAACATAAAATAAATAAAATGAAAGCCAATAAAAAATATAATTCATTTATGGGCAGGTAAAAAGCAATCTAAGTTCATGAGCAAAACTAACAAAACTGATTTAATTTAGCTAATTAATTATATAAAGAAAAACTAAAATTAAAATGGAATTTAAATCTTTGTCTAGTCTACCATGCACTTATCATTTATCCTTTCCTATGGTAGACAAAGAATTGTTTTTTTTCTTTTCAATAAAACAAAGCAAACTTGTATACTGTAACACAAATTAATCATGAAAAGAAAAGAAATTAAAACCACAAGCCACAAAGTTGATGAGAATTAAAAGCAAAGAAAACAAATAGCAGACAAAATTAAAAGCAAACAGTTGGTAGGCAATGTCATTGTTGGCTCAACCAAAGCTAAAGCCAAAGCCAAAAAAAGAAGGCAAAGAGTAGAGCATAAGAAAGCAAGAGCAAAACAAATTAAAGCTTCTAAAGATCATAAAAAAAAATTATAAACCATAAATACAACCAAGCAAGCAACGCAAAGCCACTAAGAAAATTTCAAAGCAAAGGTAACTTACACAGAGCAATAGAAAAAGACATGCCATTCGCAAACTTAAGAAAAAAACAGAAGCAGCTAACCAAAAGATGAGATTTCACAGCATTTTTAGGGTATCCAATGCTTTTTTTTTCTTAGTTAACATGCTATTTGCTTTCTTTCATTATTTCACAGCTCTACACCTACAACAGCCCTAGTAATGCCACCAGCTCCAGTGATCACCACACCAATAGATAATATGGTTGCCTTAGTACGGATTGTAAAGTGCATGAGAGAGATGGGCTATAAGCCTTTGCTAGCGGATCAGGATGCAGAAGTTGATGGAAGATAAATCAGAAAGATAGAGAAAATCGTGATTCATATAAAGGTGCTAGATGAACTGAGGGTAGACTGTACCACTCAACTATTGACCAATAGAACATAGTCATAGTGATAAATAGTGCAGTCAATTAGAGTCATATAGTTATGGATGTGGTGATATTTTTTAGTTGAATTTGAGAATTAGTTCTGCTCACAGTATCACCATAAAATGAAGGAATATGAGTTCTTAGCATTGAGGCAGGGAGATATGTCTATGTTGGAATATAAGAGGAGGTTTAATGACATCTCAATGTTTGCCCCACACCATGTGCCTCCTAAGCAGCACATTATAGAGAAATTTAGAGATTAACTCAGACAAGAACTAAAATAGAGATTGATAGCCCTACAATTCGAGATGAAGAAGGATTTGACAAAGGCAGCATAGGTTTTAGAGGCATGCATTGTTGAGGGTCAAAAGGACTTATCAGGAGAGGTGGAAAAAAAAAGAAGGTTGACTATTCCATGAGTAAACCTTATAGGCCTTCCTTTTTTAATAAAAGGAGAACTAGACAGTGTAATCAGTTTAAGAAGAGAGGAACACCAGTCAAAGTTGATTAGCTACTGGATTTTATTAGAGTATAGGTGGAGGGTCAGCTAATGGATAATCAAATGTTAATGATAGTTATGCTGAAGGAGTTTCAGAGCAAAAAACCATTACTTATCCTCTTTGTGTCAAGTGTGAGCAGCGATATCCTGGAGATTGCTCTGCATTACCAGGGAGATATTATATTAAGAGGCAGGATAAGCATAGATGGTAGGACTACCCCTATTTAGGTCAAGGATGCTACAATTATGGTGGGCAGAGACACTTAAAAAAAGATTGTCCTAGGAGAACTAAGTATGTTCAGGGAAAGAGATTACCAACACAAAGCTATCAACAATCAGTCATTATGGATAGACATGTTAGACTAGTGTAGTCTGGGACTAGTAAAAATCAAGGCCAACCTCAAGGACAAGGGGAGAAGACCAAAGGCAAATTGTTTTACGTGACCTAAAAAGATGTACAGACTTCCACAGATGTAGTAGCAGGTACTTTATTATTAGGAAATTAGTTTATTCATGTTTTGATAAATCTTAGTGCTACACATTCTTTTATGGAAAAAATAATTAAAAATAAACTGAAAAAGCCACCAACTAAGTTAGAAAATTTGATTAGCATATCTTTAAGGGATGCAGTGTATGTAGAACATTTGTATAACGAAGTTAAAATTTCTATTGGGGAATATGATATCGAAGTAAATGTGATGCCAATAGAATTACATCTTTTTTACTTAATATTAGGAATGGATTGGTTGAGTAATAATAGAGCTAAAATGGATTTCTTTTCAAAAACAATGACTTTACAAAGATTAGATAAGGAAGCATAACTTTTAAGGAGAGAGAAATGTCATGCAAAATTATGTGATTTCAGTCATAATAGCTAGTAAGCTTATAAATAAAAGGTGTGTGGCTTATTTAGCTTACATAATTGATTTTAAAAAAGGCAGGGTAGAGTTAAATAATCTTCTCATCGTGAAAGAGTTTTCACCATAAGAATTGCCAAGGCTACCCCCAGAAAAGGAAGTGAAAGTCTCGATTGATATATTGTCAGGCATCACTCTTGTAGCTCAAGCATTGTATAGAATGGCACCAGCAGAGCTGGTTGACTTGAAAGTTCAATTGCAAGAATTACTATAAAGAGGGTTCATACACCCGAGTAATTCACCATATAGAACTTCAATCCTATATGGGAAAAGGAAGGATGGGATATTTAGGCTTTACATAGACTATAGACAATTAAATAAAATAATAATGAAAAACGAGTATCTATTTTCACGGATAGATGACTTGTTTGACCGGTTAAAAGGGGCCAGCATGTTTTAAATAATAGATCTAAGAGTAGGGTACTACCAATTAAGGATCAAAGAGTAGGATGTACCAAAAACTGCCTTTAAATCTCGTTATGATCACTATGAGTTCATGGTAAAGCCTTTTGGATTGATAAATCCACCAGCGGTATTTATGAACTTGATGAATCGGGTCTTCTAACCGTACTTGGATAAGTTTAAGGTGATGTTTATAGACAATGTTTTATTCTAGCTCTTACATTGAGCATGAACAACACTCAAGACAAGTGCTATAGAGATCATGAGTTGTATGCTAGATTAAGTAAATATGAACTTTGGATGAAAAATGTGCTTTTTACAAGGTATGTTATATCTATAAAAGGGAATATTTGTAGACCCAAGAAAGGTTTGAGTAGTACTAAAATGGGAAAAATCTACAAATGTAACAGAAATCCGTAATTTCCTGGGATTGGAAGGATGTTATAGGAGGTTTATTGAGGGTTTTTTTTATAGCAACTCTATTGACATGGTTGAAATAGAAAAGAGACAAAATGAGACAAGAGAGTGTGAAGAAAGTTTTCAGGAATTGAAGAGAAGAACTATTGCCTAGTATTGACACTTCCTTTGAAAACTGAGGGATTTGAGGTCCATAGTGATACATCTAAAAAAGAGCTTAATTGTGTTTCAATGCAACATAGAAATGTCATCTTTTATGCCTCAAGACAATTAAAGTCTCATGAAGTCAATTATCTTGTTGTATGGATCTCGCGTTCAGACCCTTGCAAACCATAAATGTTTGAGGTATTTAATGATATAGAAGGAGTTGAATATGTGATAGAGTAGATGGATAGAGTTAATTAAAGACTTTGATTATGTAATAGATTATCACCAAGAGAAAGCTAAATGTGTAATATATATATATATATATATATATATATATATAGCCAAATGTGGAGTTTGCCAACAAGTAAAGGTGGAGCACAAAAAACTAGCTGGACCTCTTCAATCATTATTGATACTAAAATGGGAATGAGAAGACATCATTATAGAATTCATATCATGTATACCAATAAGGAGAAAAGGTAGTGATGCAATTTGGGTGATAGGAGATCGGTTGACAAAGTCAGCACTTTTCTTGCCCAAGAAAATAACATATTCGATAAATAAGTTAGCTAAATTGTATGTGAATTAAATGGGGAGACTACATAAGGTACTAGTATCAATTATTTATGATCGAGACCCTAGATTACTTCACGATTATAGCCCAATATTCAACGTGCTTTAAAGACAAAGATAAATTTGAGCACAGCCTTTCATCCATAGTCGGATGGGAAATCAGAAAGAACAATCCAGACTTTAGAGGATTTACTAGGGGCCTGGACATTGGAATTTAAGGGTAATTAGGAAGAGCTCCTACCACTAGTGGAGTTTAACTATAAGAGACAGAATGAAGGTAGCCTAAGACAGATAGAATATTTATGCAGGTGTCAAAAGACCTCTTGAATTTAAAGTTAAAGATATGATGTATTTGAAGGTCGCTCCATGAAAACATATGTTGTGATTTTGCATTAAGGGAAAAATAGCGTCAAGGTATATTTGGCCTTTCGAAGTGTTGAAGAGAATTGAACCGATAGCATATATGTTAGCTTTGCCTCCACATCTTGCCTAAATATATGATGTATTCCATGTTTTGCTATTACAAAAACATGAGTTTTTAAATTGATACTCTGTTACCAGCAACTTACTTTACGTAATTTACATTAGGTAAATTTTCTTTTTAAATTTTGGGCAAATGGCATTTTTGGTTACTCTACCAAACACCCTCATGGACTATCAGAACATAAAAATGTATCCTTAATACATTTATATATTAGAAACTTTTTATCATGTATGTTTATATCATAGAAGAAAAATAAATACAAAAACAAGAGAATTATGTCGTGTTTTATTAAAAAAAAAATGATAAGAATCCTCTCTTGTTATTTTTTTTATTTTTCCTTTCGTGTTTCTCTCTTTTTTATGTTTATCTTTTTTATATGTTGTAAGTATTTAGTAATTACAATATAAGTACCATAACATTTATCAGTTATATAAGAGGTGCTCAAATAAGCTTCTCATCTTACTTATTTCGTTGTTATAACATGTACTAAGCTTGTCTTTCTCTTTCTCTCTCTAAATATTTCATTATTATCCATGTATTCCATATTTCAAAGCAATTTACTTTAGGTTATTTCTTTCAACGTGAGTTTTTATCTTCCCTTTAGCATAATCAGCTATTTACCTAGAACTTCTAAAATACTAGTTAAGGTTCATAGTTACTATATAAATAGATGGTGACTCCTTTCTTTTGTTTTACCCCTATCAATTCTAATAGCTTGCCGAGAAGTTCCTATTGAATGGGACATCTCAGTGAGCTAGTTAAAATTAATAGGGTAAAATAGAAAAAAAGAATCGTCATCTAATTTTATGATAACTAGTAACCCTAATTAGTTTTTTAGAAGTTCTATGTAAAGAGCTAGTTATCATAAAGGGAAGATGAAAATCACCTTGAAATATATTACCTAAATTAAGTTGCTTCATTTTTGTTTTAATGATAAAGTACACATATTGTGCTTCTATATTAAAAATTTGCCTAACTAGTATATATATATTTGTTGTTGAAGGTAACAGACTATCAAGATTGAAAATAGTGATTCGAGATCCAAGCCTAACAATAGGGTCTAATCTTCACTTTTAAGGTATAGGTTTAGGAAATGTCATTTTGACTCAACCCAAATCCTATCATAAGATCCAAATATTCTCACATTTAAAAAAAAAAAAAGACTAAGTGGTATTTACAATCTTATATTAGAAAGAAAATATTTACATGATTTATATTTAAGAAGAAATAAACAAAGACTCTACTTCTAAAGGATGAATCCCTTTTAATGATCTTACCACCCACGGTTAGTTCTTTGAAAAAAAAATAGTAGGAAAAAGATTTTATCCCTTAAAAAAAACTAGAAAGTCTCCACTTTTAGAGAACAACACTCTTTTATGGATCTCATCACTCACTAGTTGATTCTTTAGTATAGACAACAATTAACATACAACCACACCAAAAACATTGAAAACATATATGACACATTGTTTTAATACAAGAAAATCAACATATAGTTCTAAAAAGAAAAAAAACACATATAATCATGCCACATGAATTCAAAAATACTTCAAATATGAAAATCACTCAAATAAGTATTTTAAAAAATAAAACATAAGAATAAATAGCATTTTAACCATTAGAGGTGTCATAACCCAATTTTGGTCCCTAAAAATTATTTTATGAAAAATACTTCTTATTCAAGAATCCAAAAAAATCAGAAATTTAAAATTCCAAAATATTTTTTAGATAGAAAGAGATAAGCTTTTGAGCTACTATAAACCAAGATGCTAGAAGAATAGCCAGATTTGGGTATTTTGGCAAGATAGGAAGGAAAAAAAACTAAGTTTAAGGTTGAAATCTGATTTAACCAAAATTAGAAGAATTAATTAAGTTTAAAGACATAATTAAACTTCAAATAGGTTTAATTGATTTAATTAATGACTTAATTGAAGCAAATTAAATCTAAAAGTCAATTTGAGCCTAAAATTGGAAGAATTAATAAAGTTCAAAGACTTAATTAAATTTCTAATGGTTTTTAAGGATTCAATCAAAGACTCAATTAAAGAAAAATCAAGTTTTGAGGCCTAATTCGAATCAATTTGCAAATAGTAGAAGATTAGGATACAATTGACACTTTGGAAGGCCAAATTGGTGAAATTAGAGGTTCAGTTGTATGAAAATTGAAGTTTGAAGGCTAATTAAGGGTCAAATTAAAAAAAAAATCAAGATCAAATACCTTTCTGCAAAAAAAACACATAACATTGGGGGTTATACCGAACCTTTCCTAGACTAAATTGAAGAAAATCAAAGTTTAAGACTTACTAGGGGACTAAATTGAACAAACTGGAAATCAAAGGCTACTTTGTAAAAGGTGCCAAACTTGAAAGATCTCAATTGATTTTTGGTAAGGGCTTCATTGCATAAAATTAGTCAAATTTTGTCTCAATTAAGGATGTTTGAACTTAAATTGAAACAACAAGGACCAAATTAAAGTTTTTCTTATCCCAATTAGAAAACCCTAATTTTTAGGGTTTAAGCAGACAACATTTCACTCACTTTTAATGAAGAACTTGAGTGGCACATTATTTATCTCTATTTTATTATCTTTTCCGACTGAGAAGGCTAATTGGGATGTCACTTTCAAATGAATGAATGTGGCATCTTCAACCATCTCAGGAGCTTTAACCACCACCAATAGATTAAGAACATCTCCTCTACATGGATGAGCCACTCTCATCAAATGCTTACACCCTATTCGTTTCAACAAATCAGGCAACATAATGTCCCTAGTCAGCCACTCTACATTAACAGATTAAAGTTGATCGATGGTCAATCTTCCAAGCAATGAATGTGGAGTTTTTACCTCTAAATCGAGTGTGGTTTGTTTCTAAGGGTAGATATACATCCCCTCTACATGGTTCAAGTATACCAATGATATGATTATCTCCTAATTTTCACGATGACCTTGTCAAAGTAGCACACTCAGTCAACCATGACTAAAGAAGAAAAACTCCCTTAATTGACTAACTTTATGGTTGCCTTCTCTTGATCAAATTGAACCCACATGATTACAAAATGAACCAGAACCCTTTTTTCTATGGAGGTTAGGAAAGGATGGGCATGAATCTTCCCTAAGCCGCCTAATTTTGTGTAAAACCATCTTGGTTTTACAATGGCTTTTTTTGGATTTTGTTATAAAAAAAACTACTCTTAGAAGAATAAAGGAGTCTTGAAAAGAAAAGGGAAAGAAAAAAGGAAAAAAATACATAAAAATTTGATAAAGAAATACTATAAGTGATTCAGAAAAGCTAGAGAAATGGTGCATCAAATTGAGAAAGAAGGAATGAACAGAATTCAAACTAGTTAGAGGTAAAAAAAGAGTTTAAAATCAAAGAGAAAAAAACCAAAGATCAAGAGGGAAAAGCGATATCTTTTTCATAAGGTATACCTTTAAGCTTTAATTGAGGTATAACTCATAGAGCACATACCCTCCCTCTTTTTCATTATGCTAGTTAAATGTTGGTATCAGAAATTCATTATGCGTTCTCTTTTTAGCTACTTGTTAAATTTGATGCATTTGATGCTTTATTTACCCCTTTTTAAATGGTTAGTTAGGACATGATTTAGTGTATGTTTGTTTAGTTTGAAGTTTAGTTGAATGATTAAGTTTGTTCATTGAAGTGTCAAATGTTAGTACAGAGTAATGTTTTACATACTTGGATGTTAATATGATCATTTTTTAAGTTATGGCGATGCGTTTTAAGTTTTGAAGTTGTTATTGTTTAAGTTGTTTTAAGATATAACTTGTTGGGCTTGTTAAAGTTATGTGCATGTTGTTTAAGCATCAGAACATTAAATATATCCAATAGAACAATGATTTTACCTAAGGAAATGTTATTTTTAGCTCATTGTTTTACTTGATATTACTTACTGTTTTTGCTATTGATTTTTGTTTCTTGTTTGTTTTGAAGATTCAAGTAGGTTGTATTAAGAATGCTTAAGCTATGTTTGCTAGGTTTAGTTGTTATTCTGAATTATATTGCGTTTTTCCTAGGTTTAAGTTTTGTTGCAGGGTTTTTGGGTTAACAAACTTTCGGGGTTGATGTTCTTGCCATAAACTTTGTCTTAGGTCCTTGATTTTACTATAATTTTGGTTGATTATTGGTTCTTACATATGCGTGCATACTTGTTGGTCATTAATTTGAGGTTTTCATAGCTTAAAAAAATGTTTTCATGGCTTTTAATCTTTGTTTCTGCCTTTTCATTTTTTGCATAAAATCAAATAATCATGGCTTTTATTGCATTATTGTAATGATCTAGCCCTAAAATCTTGTATAAATGATGTGTGTGCGTGATTTTATGCCTTCAATTTTGTGCAATCTGATCTGAAATTGAATATATGTTTTTCAGGTTTATTTCTTGTTGTTCTTCGTGTTCATCAAATTCAGGCAAAAAAAACCCATTTGATCTTCAATGTTTCTTTCTTGTTTATAGCCCTTGTTTTTGGCATTGGGCCTTTGGGCTAGGAAGCCTAGCTCACATGGCAGGAATAAGCCCATCTTTTTAATAAGGCAGTGTTTAACGAGTTAAGTTTTTACCAAAGAAAAGGTGTATTTTTTGTCTTTAAGACATGTTTGTCAAATACAACCTTAAAGTATTTTTTTAGCCTCTGATTTTTAGTTAAAGGGCGTGTTTAGAAAACACGCCATCCTGATTTTCCAGCATTGTTTATTTTTTACTTTTTGTTCTTTTGCCAAATAAACCCCAAATAATTTCTAAAAAATCTTTTTAAAAAAATCAAAGACCATTTTAAAATTATTTTGGGGTCTCTTGTGTGTTTTCCAACCATTTTATTTAATATTTGGGTTGTAGACATATATTGTAAGATACTAACCCTGTATTAAATATACTTGATATTTTTCCAAAATTTTAGAAAATTATAGAATAATCAAAATTCTCTTATTCAAAGAAAAATACAAAAATATGTTTTTATTTGTGTGCATATGGCCAATAGTTATAAAACACAATAGTATTTTAGTTTCTATCAGATAAATAAACAATGCAGCTTACCCTAAGTAAGGTGTACTACGGGTGATATGTCATCACTATACACAATAAGTCTTCTAAACCAGACTCTGAGACCAATTAGGATTCCTACTAGTTGGCAACTTCATCCCTTTTTTACTGATAAAGATGAAGAATTTCTTATTCTTTTCACCCATCATCACAAAGATCCTTCTTCGGGAGGATGATTGTTGTGCCACAACACACATATGATAGGAGGAACGTAGAAAAAACACTAGAAATAGTGGCAGCATATATCTTGCACCTACATGGCAAACAGTGGCAGTAACGGCACATGTCATGCATGCACTAAGAGTGAGGCAAGCTATATGGCAATGGCATTACACGTTTTTATGAGCAGGGGGCACCTGACCTACTAGATCACGTGCACCTTTTCTTCTTCTACCTCCCTATGCTAGTTATGTGCTTCACCAATGTTTGAAATGGGAGTTATTGTTATAGTTGGTTTTGATTATAGTTGTGTTATAGTTGTCGTTGCTACACTTGTATTTCGATGGAGTAAAGGGCGGCGACTAATCTAACAACTTCAATAAGTTTTTTCTTTTGTTTTTGTCCTCTTTTTTTTCTGGTGTTTTCTCCTTCTTTTTTCTTGATGTGGGAGTGATTTTTACAAAGAGGATTTTTGGGTCTTTTTTATGTAGATTATTTATGTGTTTGTCAACGTATCTTCTAGTGTAGTTTGATGTCCTCTTTGTTTATATTCGTAGGGTTCATGTCAGAACAAGAAAATCAGATATAGAAAGATTTTTACATTATTTCCTTCTTTAATGAGGATCATTCTCTATGAATTTTTTAATCATGTTTGAATCTCTATTTATTTTTTAGCATTTATATGATCTTCTAGAATATTTGGCATCCATCATCGTGATCCCTATTTTCTTTCTTTCCTATTGTTTTGCTTCCTAATCTTTTTTTTTTCATTTTTATTATTTTTAAAAAATACATATTGAAAAAACAAGGGGTGAAAAATGATATGTTGAAAAAACAAAAAGTCAAAAATAGGTTATGACATCTTTTGAAATACAATGAACTTTAGTGAAAAATAAAAATGAATTTTAGTGACTAAGTAGTTTATAGTAGTACTTGTTTGATAATATTATTCTTTTGAAATATGCAAATATTATGTAATTTTAGAAAGGATTATTGTTTGAAAAATTTATTAGTCTTTGTTGTCTTTACTTTCAAGTCCACTCCACCTCGGGAGTAATCCTGTCATTCAACCAAAGTATTTTTTTTAGAGTGCATATAAAGGTGAAGCAATTATAATTTAAGACTTGATAGTTGACTTGTGCTATAATGCAAATTATATTTAATTTTTTAATATAAAAAATATTCAAGTATTGTTAATATATTTTCTAGTACTTATATCATGTGAGGTTTAAACCGATGTGACCCGGTTAATTTGACAGGTCTAGAAACAATATGAATGCCCATTAAAAACATGATTTGACTAAAAAACATTTTAAGATAACATTTTTTTATAAAAAAAAATATTAAGATGGAAACATATAGGATCAACCTGGGTTAACTTGTCAAATTCAAGATCCGGATCATGAGACCAAGATAATTGTATACAAAGAAAATCAAAACAAGTTATAAGGATGAAATTGAAAAAAAATCAATAAAAAAGACAAAAACCTCAAGTCAACTCGATTTAATCAGTCAAACTCATGACCTAGATAAGAAGATTGGGATAAACTTATAAAAAATAAACAAAAAAATAAAACCTAATTTCAAATCAACCAAATATTAAAGGATGAAATTAGAAAAAAAATCAACTAAAAAAAAAACTTGAATTAACTTATCAAACCTGTGAACCAGGTTATGAGATTGGGATAAAAAATCACAATATTAAATGATAAAATAAAAAAAGGCAAACAAAACCTCATAAAAACAAAAAACAAAAAACAAAGTATAAAAAAAAACACTATCCTAAATTAGTTCATATTAATTATATTTTTATTTATAGTTTTGAATTCAAATTATTCTAGTATATTTAGTTATTAAATAACAAAAGAGATTTAATGACTATTCTTATTGTATATCTTAATGTCCAACAAATTCTTGATTAATCAAGAAAAAAAAGAAAAATTAATGTGATTATTTCTACAAGAGAAGAAAAATATTGGATGTCATTACACGTTTTATGAGTCATCATTCTTTTTCAGTTCTATTTATCAATTTCATCAAGCATTTTTATTTTTGTTATTATGTTCATTTTCTTATCCCACTCATATTGGGTCAGTAATGTTGATGATAAAAAATCGACAAATGATTATACTATTTATCTTGGTTGTAATCTTGTTTCTTGAAAATCTAATATAGTAAGCAGCAAATTGTTGCACATTTTTCCACTAAGGCTAAAGATGAAGTTGTTGTCGATGCCATTGCTGAGTTGAAATGGATGTGCTTTCTTTATACTGACCTAGGTGTTTTAATTTCCTCTTCTGCTTTACTGTGGGGTGATTAAGTGTCATGTACTTAACAACTAGTCTAGTTTTCCACGTGAGAATGAAATGTGTTGAAATTGACTATTATTTTGTTCATGATATGGTTGCTCAGAAGGAACTTGAGCGTGATAAGTTCACATTTAGACATGTATTAATCAAACCAATTTACGAAATTACACCTGTGGCCTGCAGCTGAACAGAGTTTCTTATAACGCAGCAGCTAGTGAAGCAATCAAAAATCCATTTACCAAACAGTAAGAAAAAGATGCCCATCTTTTCAGCTTTGTTGGAGTAAAATAAAACCGAACCTTTTTCTCAATCTACGCAGTCACCATTTTTGTTCACATCTCCTAACACTGTGCCATAAGAAGGCCGACAAGCCGCGTCTTTTAAGACAATCCGCCGTATGTGCCGCATGTCTCATGCGTCACCCCCAGCTCCAACTAGCGAC